>LNAP01000033.1_pt1 | contig 123507 bp, 115 predicted proteins | sample 602601 | NCBI WGS metagenome assembly LNAP01 (sample SAMN02440304, study PRJNA202911) | soil metagenome | biome: Subtropical and temperate rainforests or woodlands; isolation source: soil samples (1 kg each in a 20% v/v slurry with milli Q water) were... ... | reverse complement strand
CAGCGGTTATCGTGATCGCGCCTGCTATGAAGGCATCGCTGATTTTTCTATTTACATGAGCCGTGAAGTACGCGGCCAGGGAATGGGTAAACACCTGCTCCAGGCGCTGCTGAAAGAGGCAGAGGCACGCGGATTCTGGAAAATCCTTTCCCGCATATTCACTTCCAACCACGCCAGTCTCGCCTTGTGCGAAGCGTCCGGTTTCCGCCAAGTGGGCATTTACGAGAAACATGGCTGTCTTGACGGCCGTTGGATCGACTGCGCAATTGTCGAACGACTCTTTCCTGCGAATCAGACTCCGGGCCTTACACCCATCGCTTTAACGAGGACGGAGTCAGGTGGGCTGAGCGGTTGTTGAGGTTTCTGGCGCGCTGAAACCCTTGTTCATTTGGGCTTCCCACAGCATAACGACCGCCTCACCGGTTAAGTCGAATGCAATTGACTGGCCAAGTCCATGCAATTACGCGCCATTGCAGCAGTACGGTTCAGACCAGGTTCTTGCAGCTCAAAACTTGCCTGGAGGGTTTCAACAGTCACGCGATTGCCGACATGGTTGAAGGTCGCCTCGTCGAAATCAAAAGCCAGCGCATCGGCTGGACAGTCTGCTGGACTGTCCAGGGGTGTTGGATGCTCGTACCTGCCTTAGCGTTACGACCTACTCAGCGGACATTTCCATCTCTGGGCTGAGGGTGCCGAGCCAGGCAACGAGACCCATAATAATCACCACCATCGTCAACTCTAGAATCACGCTGCGCCGCAACGCGTTAACGGCCACACGGTGAGTGCCTGTCTGGATGGATCGTTCGAGCAGCGGGCTCAGGTGAAAACGGTTTAGGCCCGCAAACATGAGCATCCCGACAAACAAAAAGATCTTTAACGACAATAGGGCACCATAAGTAGTGGTGGTCAAAGTCTCGAATGTCTGCCCTACAACCATCAGGTAATTGGTTATGCCGGTCACGGTCAGGGTTAAGACGATGAGTGCTCCGGCAGATGCGAATCCAGTCAGGGTACGACTCAGTACCTGGATTTTCGCAACACCTGCAAGCTTGTTTGATCGCAACAAAATCACGAATGCAGTGAGCGCGCCCACCCAGCTCCCGGCACCCAGAAGATGAACAATATCGCTTGTGAAATGCAGATACCGTCGAGAGCCTTCATCCATCGCACCATGGCCTGTCCAGGCCAATGTACCGAGAGCCACAGCGCCGCAGATCGTGACAACCCACAGGCTTAGGGTAGGGGCTCGTCTATTGAGTAACGCCGCGATACCCGCCAGCGTCAGCGAGGCTATCCGAACCATCCATGTGAGCCCCACGTCAGTCCCCATCAGCATCATTTGAAAAATGTGATGATGAAGCTCCATGAAACTGGATACACCGCTCATCATCTTTGCCATTTGCAGCATTGCGCCAACCGACAGTAAGACGCCGAGAGCGGCACTGCCGGCCAAAAGCGACTCAAAATTCAAAACGACTCCACGGCTCCGTTCGTTTCCTTCGAGACTATAGATACCAAACAACGCTAAGCCAAAAAGCAACATCAAGTCGATGTACAGCGCGAAGCGGAAGATTATGTTGATTAAGTCATCCATGGATCATTTGACTTTGAAGGTCACGGAGCCTGTGATCGGATGGGTATCGGAAGAAACCGCTCTCCATTCAACTTTGTAGGTGCCCGGTGTGAGTGATGTTGTGGGACTGATCACCATCATTTTCGGATCGGTGCCGCCCGAAACACTCGCTTTGACGCCCATAGGGGAGTGTGTAGGCATACCCGGCATCTCAGTCATGATCAATTTCGCGCCGGAAAACTGGGTGGTCAGTTTCTCCGAGAAGTTCAGTTCAATCTTATCTGGAGCCTGAACAGTGGAGCCCTCTGCCGGAGTGGAGGACAGCAGTTTGGGATGCGCCTGTGCGACTGCGCTCAACAACAGACCTGCGCTGAATGCTGCGGCAACGCTGAAGGTTTTAAGAGATAACATGCAAGGCTCCTGACGGACTAAGCCGTGGGGTGTTGTTTATTGTTGGAATAGTTTTGGGTGGTGTGACACGGGATCAGAACCAGATTCGCACCCCTGCAACGAAACGTGCTTCGCTTCGTTCTTCATCTTCTTCACGGGCGTAATCTGCAGTTTTTCCGTAGGAACGGTTCCAGGTTACGCCTATATAAGGTGCGAATTCGGGGCGAATTTCGTAACGCAGCCTCAGGCCGAACTCGGTCTCCGAAAGCCCGGAACCGGTGTCACGCTGAGGGTCGTTTTTGCCATAAATGTTGATTTCAGCAGTGGGCTGCAGAATCAAACGGTTGGTTAATAAAATGTCGTAGTCACCCTTGAGTCGCAGCGCGGTCTGGCCGCCTTCGCCCAAGTAGGCGGTGGCTTGCGTTTCCAGGTTATAGAGCGCCATGCCCTGCAGGCCCAGTGCCGCCCAAGTCTGAGGAGTACCGGGCTTGAAGTCCTGCCGCACGCCACTGACAACGTCCCACCAAGGACTGATGGCATGACCCCAGAGTGCCTGGAGTTCAGCACTTTCGGTCACGCCACTGGTTCTCTCGCCTTCGGTGCGAAGCAAGAGACGATCAGTATCGCCTCCGATCCAGCCGCTTGCCTCCCAGCTCAGGGTGCTTCCAGCGTCGGCGTCCTGCCATTCGAGTTGATCAATCAGGAAAAACGAATTGATTGCGTCGTCATGCATCTGGTGGCCGGCCTGACTTTCAAACACCGCCGCGCGATCCGCGTTGGTAGGTGCAGGTATGGGTGTACGGCTTTCTTGGGACGCTGCGGGCTTCATGCCTTGCAATTGACCGTCATCCATACCCTGCATCTGAGAGTGATCCATGCCTTGCATCGGTTCGGTTTGCGCATAAACAAGCGAAAACGGCGTAACCCCCACTCCGAGAATGGCCAGGCTGACGAAAACCGATTTAGCGGATTGTTCGAAGTTCATGTCTGGCTCCTACTCTTGCACACGGACTTCGCGGAACATGCCCATTTCCATGTGGTACATCAGGTGGCAGTGGTACGCCCATCGCCCTAGCGCATCGGCGGTCACGCGGTAACTGCGTTTAGTGCCTGGCGGCATGTCGATGGTGTGTTTACGAACCATGAAATCACCGTTTTCGTCCTCCAGATCACTCCACATGCCATGCAGGTGAATGGGATGCATCATCATGGTGTCGTTCACTAGAACCAGTCGGATGCGCTCCCCATACTTGAGGCGAAGCGGCTCGGCATCCGCGAATTTCACGCCGTCAAAAGACCATGAGAACTTTTCCATGTGTCCGGTCAGGTGAAGTGTGATGGTGCGGCTTGGCTCCCGGCCATCGGGATCCTGGAAGGTGCTCTTCAGGTCTGCGTAGGTCAGTACCCGGCGACCGTTGTTTCTCAGCCCCATGCCTGGATCGTTAAGTTTCGGCGCGGGGCTCATGGCCTGCATGTCGACCAGTGGATTATGTGCTTCTGAGGCCGGGTGGGGCTCCATCGGGTTCATGCCCTGCATCGAGTGGGCAGACATGCCTGCCGAGCCTGGCGTCTGGCCGTTATCCATGCTCTGCATCGATCCGCCGTCCATGCCCGTCATACCCTGCAGGTTGTTATCGTCGCCAGCCGCCATTTGGCTGTGATCCATACCCTCCATGCCTTGCATCGAGTTCTGGGCCATGCCATCCATATCGCCATGATCCATGCCGGCCATATCACCCATGCCCATGTCGCTCATCGTGATCAACGGACGTGGGTCGAGGGACGGCACAGGGGCCGAGAGCCCTTCATGCACAGCCAGCGTACCTCTCGCGAAACCGGTGCGATCCATTGACTGGGCGAACAGTGTGTACGCGTTTTCGGTGGGTTCAACGATCACATCGAACGTTTCGGCCACGGCAATGCGGAACTCATCAACGCTGACGGGCTTCACGTACTGCCCATCTGCTGCGACGACAGTCATCTTCAAACCGGGGATACGCACGTCAAAGTAGCTCATCGCCGAGCCATTGATGAACCTCAGGCGCAGCCGTTCGCCGGGCCTGAAAATACCTGTCCAGTTGCTGTCAGGAGCCAGCCCGTTAAGCAAATACGTGTAGGTGGCGCCGCTGACGTCGGCGAGATCCGTGGGGTTCATCTTCATTTCAGCCCACATTTTTCGATCCGCGACCGTGGCAGACCAACCGGTCTTGCTGACGTCATCAATGAAGTCGCCGACGGTGCGCTTGTGCTGGTTGTAGTAACTGGACTGTTTCTTGAGCTTTTTCATGACCCGCTCGGGGTTTTCATCAGTCCAGTCGGACAGCATCACCACATAGTCGCGGTCGTAGCTGAAGGGTTCGGGGTCTTTTGCATCTATGACCAGAGGCCCATAGACGCCGACCTGCTCCTGGAAACCGGAATGACTGTGATACCAGTATGTGCCGTTCTGTTTAACCTTGAACGAGTACACGTACAGGCCACCTGGCTCAATTCCGTGGAAGCTCAGGCCTGGAACACCGTCCATATTCACCGGCACAATGATGCCGTGCCAATGGATCGAGGTATTTTCCTTGAGCCGGTTCCTGACCCGCAGCGTGACCGTGTCGCCTTCGCGCCAGCGCAGCAAAGGCCCTGGAAGACTGCCGTTGATTGTCATCGCAGTGCGCGGAGTGCCCGTAAAGTTCACTCCCATCTCACCGATGGAAAGATCGAAGTCAGAACCGGCAATCACATTCAGCTGGCCCCGGCTGGAAATCGCCCACACCGGGCTGCGCCATAGCCCAAAGCCTGCGAGTACCCCGCCTGCCGCCAGTGCTTTCACGAAAGTGCGTCTTGATGTTCGGGAATGCATTGAGGTGTCCTACGTCAGAATCCAGGGCAGAACGGATCCGCCGCCACAATGAGGCCACGGCTCGCTTCAGAGAGTCAGTGTCAGCCGTCATTTGTAAGCAAGATGTCACATCATCGGGCGGCGTGTGATTACAATTGCGTCAGGTTGGCAACAGCAATCTGCCTGCGCTGCGAGTAGCTTGCATCCATGGATTCGTCTCGTGGCAGGCGCACCTGGTTAGTCTGGCGCAGCCGTCAATTGCCAGGATATTCAGCGACTACTTGATCGGTGCCCGTCAGGGTCTGACCTATCACCTGATACGGCTTTTTGGTTTGGCCGTAATCCATTCCTGGCGAGCCAGCGGGCATGCCCGGCACCGCGACTCCGACGAGGTCGGGGTGATTCTTCAGGTCGAGAATCTGTGCCACCGGTACATGGCCTTCGACAAATTTTCCGTCAATCATCGCGGTATGACAGGAGGCCAGGCGCGGAGCGACGCCGAGGCGCTGTTTGACTTTGCTCATGTTGGGCTCGACATGCTCGCGCACGCTGAAGCCATTAACTTCAAGATACTTAATCCAGTCCTTGCAGCAGCCGCAGTCAGGATCGCGGTAAACGTCGATGACCTCAGCAGCTTGTGCCGCTCCGGTCATGAGTAGTGTCGTGAGCACAGCGATACGGATATTGGTAATCATGGGAGTTCTCCAGTTTGAATTACGCTTACCGACAGCAGCAGCCGCCGTTCCCACCACAACCCGAGGTTGTCTTACTCGCTGTGCGTTCCACTGTCGCCAGCTGTGCTGGATAGCCCGCGTCCTGCAGGGCTGCAAGCAGCGCAGGGCTGTGCGAATCGCCGCTGACTTTCACCCGTCCGGCTTGTAGATCCACTGTTACGTCACTGACGCCGTCAAGTGGGCGCAGCGCTTCGGTGACATGTTTGACACATGAACCACAGCTCATGCCTTGGACTTGCAGTTCAACTGTTTTCATTGGTGACTCCTCACAACCAGGTTGATCATGGAAAAACTGACACGTAAGGCTTGTCTGCGACGTTGGCTTATCCTCAACCTTGCCGCGATGGCAAGGTCAAGCGGTCGTTTTCACTCAATCAATGGAAGCCTGGTGCAGACGTGAGGCGTTGAATACCACCGACGCCGAGCTCACGCTCACGCTAATCGCCAGTGGGGCAATTAGTGGTGACAGAAGGTGACCGGTTGGAGGGAAGAACAAGACGGCGGCCAGTGGGACGTTTTGTCGACTACCAAGGTGTCTTGTCAGACCAGCTTGATCACTACTTTGCCTTTTGATCGTCCTTGTTCGACATAGCTCAACGCTTTTGCTGTTGCCTCGAAAGGGAAGGTTTGGTCGATCACTGGCTTTATGATTCCGGACTCGATGAGCGTTGTTATTTCTTCCAGCTGAGCACCGTTGTGGCGCATAAAGACAAATGCATATCTGACATGTTTTTTGCGCGCCTTCCTGCGGATGCTGCTGCTCAACACACGCATGATCAGGCCAAATACCCAGGACAGCCGTTGCTCTTCAGCGAACTGTGGCGTCGGCGGCCCGGAGATCGAAATGAGCTGGCCTCCAGGTTTGAGAATGCCGAGGGATTTTTCCAGCTCATCAGCGCCCAGGCTGTTTAATGCGACGTCGTAGTCCTGCAGGACGCTTTCGACCTTTTGCTTCTTGTAGTCGATGACAATGTCCGCTCCCAGCGCCTTGACCCATTCAACATTGTGGGTGCTGGTGGTTGTCGCGACAAAGGCGCCCAGATGCTTGGCGAGCTGGATAGCAATGCTGCCGACGCCACCGGAGCCGGCCTGGATAAAGACCTTCTGGCCTTTTTTCAGCTTGGCGGTTTCAACCAGCACCTGCCAGGCGGTGAGCGCAACCAGCGGGAGCGAGGCAGCCTCTGCCATGCTGATGTTGTCGGGTTTCAGCGCAAGTGCGTCTTCGGGCACAGCGATCAGTTCGGCAAATGTGCCGATGCGCTGCTCAGGAGGGCGCGCATAAACCTCATCACCCAGCTTGAAACGCCGCACAGCGGAGCCCATGCCAACGACTACCCCGGCCAGGTCATTTCCCAGTATCAGCGGGAACGAATACGGCAGGATCTGTTTGAATTCGCCGCTCCTGATCTTTGAATCAAGCACGTTGACGCTGGCCGCATGCACTTGAACAAGAACATCATGGGCGCCCACATCAGGGGCGGGCACCTCGCTTATGCGTCCATTGTTTTTACCGTAGCGGTCGATGGTAAATGCCTTCATGTTGATTCAACTCTCATCGCATTGGCTCGCGGCATCGACCAATCCTGTGGGTGATTGTGGGCAGGCGCTCTTGCACAAGCGCCTGCTTCACGATGTTTTACTGTTTGGCGGCGTAGCGCTCGGCGACTTCGGCTTGCCGAATCTGCGACAGCAAACCCTGGCGCGCTGCCTGCAATGCATCCCAGCGGTCAGCATCCTGCAGTGGCGGGATAGTCACAGGCTCGCGGCGATCAAAACCGACCAGCGCCGCATCGACCAGATCACCCACTTCCATGACGTCAGTCAGGGTATTGATGTCGATACCCGCCCGCTCCCAGATTTCGGTACGAGTGGCTGCTGGCAAAACGGCTTGCACGTAGACACCTTTGGGCGTCAGCTCCAGGCTCATGCCCTGTGACAGAAACAGCACGAAGGCCTTGGTCGCGCCGTAGACCGTCATGCCGAATTCAGGCGCCAGGCCAACAACCGAACCGATGTTGATAATCGCACCGTCCCCGGCTTGTGCCAGGCGTGGGGCGATGGCGCTGGCAAGTCTGACCAGTGCGGTAGTGTTGAGCGTAACCAACTGGGCAACGCTGTCAGGTGACTGTTCGAGAAAGCTGCCGGATTGTGCTGCGCCTGCATTGTTTACCAGGATGCCAATACTGGCATCATCGCGCAGGCGTGTTTCCACCGCCGTCAGGTCGTCGCTTTGGGTCAGGTCGGCCTGGAGCACACCAACGGATACACGGTGTTTTTCACGCAGTTGCGCTGCGAGGGCGTCCAGCCGGCTTTTGTCGCGGGCTACCAGGACGAGACTGTGTCCGCGTTGCGCAAAGCGCTCGGCATAGGTGGCGCCGATGCCAGTGGAGGCGCCGGTAATCAGGACGGTAGTAGGATTGGTCATGGCAAGGTTCTCTGCTGTAGATGGCGATTGGCGATTCACGTGTAGCGCCCGGAAGGCGAGCAACAGTGGTTTTGTCAGTTGTTTTGGTGGGCGCTCTCGGTAAGCGTCGGGTAGTCGATGTAGCCGGCTGCGCCGCCGCCGTACAAGGTGGTTGGGTCGAATGCGGACAGAGCGGCACCGGTCTTGAGTCGCTCGACCAAATCAGGATTGCCAATAAACGGACGTCCGAAGGCAATGAGATCGGCCTTGTCTTCGAGCAGCGTCGAGGTGGCCAGATTCAGGTCGTAGCCATTGTTGGCGATGTAGGTATGTTTGAAGCGTTTACGCAAGGAGTTGAAGTCAAAGGGCACCACGTCGCGCGGCCCGCCGGTGGCGCCTTCGACCACGTGCAGGTAAACCAGGCCCAACACGTCGAGTTGATCGACGAGGTAGTCGAATTGAGCTTGCGGGTCGGTACTGGAAACGTCATTGGCGGGGGAGACCGGAGAGATCCGAACACCTGTGCGCTCGGCACCGATTTCGCTGACTACGGCCGCTGCGACTTCCAGTAGCAAACGAGCGCGGTTTTCAACCGAGCCGCCGTAGGCATCGGTGCGCGTATTCGCTCCGTCCTTGAGGAACTGGTCAAGCAAGTAGCCGTTCGCACCATGGATTTCCACGCCATCAAAACCTGCAGCGATCGCGTTTGCTGCGCCTTGGCGAAAGTCCTTGACGATTCGAGCCAGCTCGCCGATTTCGAGGGCACGAGGTTGAGAAACATCCACGAAGCTGTTGTTGACGAAAACCTTCGTCGCGGCGCGAAGCGCAGAGGGTGCTACCGGCGCTGCGCCATTTTCCTGGAGGTCAACATGGGACACTCGCCCGACGTGCCACAGCTGCAGGAAAATACGTCCGCCCTGCGCATGGACGGCTTCTGTGACGGTACGCCATGCGTCTATCTGCGCCTGGGTATAAATCCCTGGCATATCTTGATAGCCCTGTCCTTGCTGTGAGATCTGGGTGGCCTCGGAAATCAGCAGGCCGGCGCCAGCTCGCTGGCCGTAATAGGTGGCAGCGAATTGGCTCGGAACAAAGCCTGCTCCAGCGCGGTTTCGCGTCAGTGGCGCCATTACGATTCTATTGGAAAGGGTCAGCGAGCCAAGGCTGTAAGGCTCAAACAAAGTCTGGTCGTTCATATCGATTCCATAATCGTTAATTAATGACGCGATCAGCGCCGTGCTGGCAGAGATTCGCCAATACGGATTTATGATGTCGATCATACTCAAAGCTGTCAACGGTTTTGATTATGACCGACATCATAGTATAGTCAGGCCGTTGATTTATCAGGCAGAGGGGCGCGAAATGAAGATCACCAAGACCCAATCACTCGCCAACCGGGCTCATATTGTGGAAACGGCTTCGGAGCTATTTCGTGAGCGCGGCTACGATGGTGTGGGGGTGGCGGAGCTGATGGCCACTGCCGGTTTTACTCAGGGAGGCTTTTACAAACACTTCGGTTCCAAAGCGGATTTGATGGCCGAGGCCGCTGAAAAAAGCCTTTCGCAATCGATCGCCAGCTCGTGCAACCTCGACGTCGCGGGCTTCATCAATGTGTATGTGTCGAGAGATCACCGAGACGGCAGGGGAGGCGGTTGCACCATGGCGGCGCTGTGTGGTGACGCTGCCCGTCAGTCAGATGAGTTGAAGGCGACGTTTGTCAGCGGAATTGAAAAAACGCTGGCTGCACTCGAGGAAAAGTACCAGGCGGGTCTGGATGCGCCGCAGCAAGACACACGAGCAAAAATGATTGACCTGTTCGCCCATGCACTAGGTGCGGTCATGCTGTCGAGGGCCTGTCCGGACGACTCTCCTCTGGCGGATGAAATACTCGAGGTTTGCCATGCCGAGCTAATGAAGTCGTTGCCATCGGGTGAGCAAAAGACAGCAGATGAAGTGCACGACGGGGTTTGATTCAGCGCGCGGAAAAAGCATTGCCCTCAGCTATGGATGGGCAGCGCCAAGCCGAAAAGTACGAAAAATCCACCGCAGACTTTATTGAAGCGGCGCCCGGTTCGAGCCAGCCAGGGCCGGACGCGGTGCGCTGCGCTGGCCACCAGATACTCGACGACGAACTCCACGACTGCATAGGTGAGCGCGATAGTTATTGTCTGCGCAATGATGCTCCGCTGCGGATCCAGGAACGGTGGAATAAACGCAGTGAAGAGCAACAGTGCCTTGGGGTTTGAAATGGCCGATACCAGCCCTTGGCGGAACAGCGACCAAGGTCGGAAACCTGTAGCGCCGGTCGGTTCAAGGCTGACTGGCGCAGACCGCCACAGCCCGAAACCCAACCAGATCAGATAGAGCCCGCCAGCAACCTTCAATGCTGTGAACCAGCTGGCCGACGCCTGGATCAGCGCACCCAATCCCAAGGCGCAGAGCGAAAGCACGACGGCAAAGCCAAGCACGCCGCCCGTGATGGTGAATAGCGTTCTGCGGCTCCCGTGAATGGCGCCATGGGTCAGCACCAATAATGCATTGGGGCCTGGAACCACCGCTATGCCGCAGCAGGTAAACAGATAGAGCAACCAGGTCTCGAATGGCATGGCAGATCCAGAATGTGTTGATTCAGGCCAAGACTCTGCGGGATGAACAATCGTCATGAAAAGCGCATAATTCACGGCTTGGTCATTCGATTAACGAATAGAGGTAACAGCGATGCCTGCCAGCGATTTGCAGATCGATTGGCTCAAGTGCTTCGTGGCGGTGGTGGATGCCGGTTCGCTATCCGGCGCAGCCCACGAGGTCAACAGATCGCAGTCTGCCGTCAGCATGCAGATGAAGAAACTGGAGGCCGCGCTTGGACGGCAGTTGTTGAGTCGTGGCCCTCGGCACTTGCGACTGACCGCTGACGGCCAGACGCTGCTGACCTACGCCCGTCGCATGCTCGCCCTTCATGCCGAGACCCAGGCGGCTTTTCACGGTGAAGAGTTGACCGGACGAATTCGCCTTGGCGTCGCTGAGGACTACGCGGCCAGGTATCTCACGCCGGTTCTGAAGCGTTTTTCGCCACGCTACGCAGGCGTGGAAATAGAGTTGACCTGTGAACAATCGACCACGCTTATCCCGCGTGTACGCAGCGGCGATCTTGACTTGGCGCTGGTCTCCAGAGACTCGCCGCAAAGCGGTACATTTCTCTTCAAAGAACCCATGGTTTGGGTGGGTTCATCACAGTTCGAACTGTGGAGGCGAGACCCGGTGCCTATCGCCGTCTACGAAAGTGAAAGTCTGGCTCGGCATTATGCGGTGAATTCACTGACCCAACAGGGGCGCCAGTTCAAGGTGGTATACAACAGCTCCAGTCTTGCTGGCCAAGTGGCCGCAGTGGAGGGTGGGCTCGCTATCGCCGCGATCACTCAGTGCACCGTGCAGGCATCGCTTCAGGTCCTGGGTAACGAGCACGGCCTGGGAAGCATTGAACCTATGGAGGTTTCGATTCTGCGCAGCCGAGCCTCTCGCGGGTCCAAAGCAGTCAATAGCCTTCATGCTTTCATCATCAGCGCGCTGAGAGGTTGAAGATGATGCACGTGAGGCAACCCTGAAAATGAATAAGCCAAAACCAAGTATCGTGAATGTTCTGCGCAGCTTTGATAGATTCACTGCGCTAACAGCCTGCTTGCACAGCAGTTTCAGGTATCAAGCTTCAGATTCGGAATGTTCATGGCGAAGAAACCCGCAGCATCCCCCATTGATCTGTCATCGACGGTAACCAGGAAAGGCTCCAGCCTGACATTGATTGATGTGGCCAAGGTTGCAGGCGTCTCACCCATGACCGTCTCCAGAGCCTTGCACCGACCGGAACTGGTGACTGAAGAAACCCGGGAAAAGGTCCGCGAGGCGGTGCGCAAGACCGGTTATGTGTCGAACATGCTGGCCGGCGGCCTGGCCAGTAACAAAAGCCGTCTGGTCGCGATTTTCCTGCCGACCATTGCCAACTCGATTTTTGCCGACACTGTGCAATCGCTCATGGATCGGCTGACCGAAGCGGGCTATCAGACGCTTTTGGGCCTCACTGGTTATTGCGCCGAGCAGGAAGAAAAACTTCTGGAAGCGGTCCTCGGTCGGCGTCCGGATGGCATCGTGCTGACCGGCACACTTCACACCGAATCCAGCCGCTTGCGCCTTGCTCAGGCAGGCATCCCGGTGGTTGAAGCCTGGGACTTGAGTGAAGATCCGCTGGACATGCTGGTGGGTTTCTCGCATGAAAAAGTCGGGGAGGAGACTGCGCGACATCTGGTCGCCAAAGGCTACAAGCGGTTTTCGGTGGTGACCATCAGCGACCCCCGTGGCTTGCGCCGTTGCAATAGCCTGATTGCCGAGCTCAAGCGTTTGGGGATGGACGAAGTGCCAATGGAGGTTCTGCCACCGCCGGCGACGCTCGAAGTCGGAAGGGAAGGGCTTCGGCGGCTACTGGAGCAGCCCGAACGGCCGGATATTGTCGTGTGCAGCTCCGATACCGTGGCCCAGGGTGTGCTGGCCGAAGCCGCCAGTCGCGGCATGCAGGTACCTTCGGATCTCGCGGTGATGGGGTTCGGTGATTTGAGCAGCGCAGCGCAAGTGTACCCGGCGCTGTCCACTGTCAGCGTTGATGGCAGAAGAATCGGCCTGCAAGTCGCCCAAGCACTACTTGAGCGCTTCGCCTATCCCGCAGGCAGCCACGATCCGGTGCGGATTGACACCGGCTTCACCCTGATCGATCGCGCCAGTACCTGATCATAAAAAACCGTAGCATCCATTTTCCGACAGTTGAATGATTGCGCAATCAGTGTAATATCGGCGCTTAGGTCAACTGTATTCCAAGAGCAGCGCCTTTTTTTATGCTGCTAGATGATTGCGCAATCATCGCTTGATCATGCGTTCTCACGCAATTGAAAGACCCTGGAACTCGATAGTTTAGAGAACCACCGGCTCGGCCCGTCGAAACCGCTGCGGCGAAGGCCGAGCTGACAACTCCCCGAACCTGATCTCTGTTTAAAACCTCACGATTGAAGGAGAGCGCAGATGCTCGCACAACAACAATCCATCAAGTCCGCTGACGATGACCGAATCGCCTGGGTTCGGGTTTCGTCGGTGATCCTGCCGCTGGCCAACCCGATCAGTGATGCCAAGGTGCTGACCGGCCGACAAAAGCCGATGACTGAAATCGTCATCCTGTTCGCTGAAATTGAAACCGTTGACGGTCATAGCGGCCTTGGCTTCAGCTATTCCAAGCGCGCCGGCGGGCCGGGACAATTCGCCCACGCCAAGGAAATTGCTCCAGCGCTGATCGGCGAAAACCCCAGTGATATCGCCAAGCTGTGGACCAAGCTGTGCTGGGCCGGCGCATCGGTGGGCCGCAGCGGTATGTCGACCCAGGCGATCGGCGCGTTCGATGTGGCGTTGTGGGATCTGAAAGCCAAGCGCGCCAACCTGTCGCTGGCCCGCCTGTTGGGTGCGCAGCGTGATTCGGTGCGCTGCTACAACACGTCCGGTGGTTTCCTGCACACGCCGCTGGATCAGTTGATGAAGAACACTGACCTGTCCCGGGAAAAGGGCATCGGCGGTATCAAGCTGAAAGTCGGCCAGCCTGATTGTGCGACTGACATCAAACGCGTCAGCACGGTTCGCAAACACCTGGGTGATGACTTTCCGCTAATGGTCGACGCCAACCAGCAATGGGATCGCCCAACGGCCCAGCGCATGTGCCGCAAGTTTGAAGAGTACAACCTGATCTGGATCGAAGAGCCGCTAGACTGCTACGACGCGGAAGGCCATGCCGCGCTGGCTCAGCAATTCGACACGCCGATTGCCACCGGCGAAATGCTCACCAGCGTTGCCGAACACGCCGAGTTCATCAAGCTGCGCGGCGCTGACTTCCTGATGCCCGACGCGCCGCGAGTCGGCGGCATCACGCCTTACCTGAAAGTCGCGGCAATGGCCGAGCAAGCAGGTCTGATGCTGGCACCGCACTTTGCCATGGAATTGCATGTGCATCTGGCGGCTGCTTACCCGACAGAGCCTTGGGTCGAGCATTTCGAATGGCTGGAGCCGCTGTTCAACGAGCGCCTGGAAACCCGAGATGGCCGAATGCTCGTTCCTACGCGACCCGGACTTGGGCTGACGCTCAGCGGGCAGGTCAAACCGTGGACAGCTCAGGAAGCCGAAGTCGGAACTCGTCCCTGAACTCAACCGCGCTGTGGCTTGCAGCGCCCTGGTGTGCGAGGCTCTGACCAGAGCCTCTATAAAAAGGATAAACAACGATGTTCGACAGCAAAGGCGATGTTTTAGTCTGGGGTCCCATGCACGCATCCTTGATGCAGGCGCTGGAAGCTAACGTCAATGTGCACAAGCGTTGGGAGATAGCCGACTTCGACAGTTGGGCGATTGCCCATGCCCAAGCCGTACGGGTCGTGGTGACCAGCGGCGTGTACGGTGCCGATAACGCGACGCTGGATAAGCTGCCCAATCTCGAAGCGATTACCAGTTTTGGCGTTGGCTATGACGCGGTCGACACCGCTTATCTGGCCGGTCGCGGCATCCAGTTGAGCAACACGCCCGACGTGCTCAACAACAGCGTGGCTGAAACCGCACTTGCGTTGATGCTCTGCGTGTCACGGCGCATCAGTGAAGCCGAACGCTTCGTGCGGGCGGGCAAATGGCAGCAGGCGAAATTCCCCTTGGGCAACGATCTGCATGGCAAAACCTGCGGGATCGTCGGGTTGGGGAAAATCGGCAAAACCATCGCCAAACTGGTCAGCGCATTCGATATGCACGTTGCCTATTTCCGGCCAAGCGGGCCTTATGCCGATGTTTCCTACACTCATTACGCTGATCTTCAGGAACTCGCAGCGGCCGCGGATTACCTGGTGGTCATCGTTCCCGGTGGTGCTGACACGCGACACCTGATCAACCGCGAAGTCATGCGCGCGCTCGGCCCGTCGTCATTTCTGATCAACGTTGCCCGGGGCACTGTGGTTGACGAAGTCGCATTGGTGGCGGCGTTGCTTGAGGGTGAAATCGGTGGCGCCGGGCTGGATGTGTTCGATGACGAACCCAATGTCCCGGCTGAATTGATCGCAATGGATAACGTTGTGCTGCTGCCGCACATCGGCAGCGGCACCCACGAGACGCGCCAGGCCATGGCGGATCTGGTCTACGCGAATCTTGCTGCGTGGTTTGAGCACGGAAAACTGGTGACTCCGGTGAGTCTGTAGGAGCCCACTTGTTGGCGAGGTGTTAGTGAAGTCTGCCCGTACGCTTTTGATTTTCGCTTTTTCGTGCTGCGATCTGGCAGACGCCGCCAAACGCGCGTCGGGAGGCTGAGCGCAGGTGTCGTGGGGTGGGGCGACCGGCATGGATGCCGGTCGAGCGCCGCTGCGCCAGGGATGGCGCGTCGGCGCGTACCCACACCACGGCACCGGAGCGAAGGAACCCCTGCGAAGCAGGGGCCGGACGTCAGCGCACAATGGTTTCGTCCTTTGCCGAAACAAAGGACTCGACCGTCAGGGCGAAACCTCAATAAGCCGCACCGCAAATGCTGTTGGTGCTACCCGATTCGAAACGCAGCGCCAGAAAAAATCAGGTAGAACCGATGCGCGCTGATGGCATACAAGGAGCGAACTTGTTGGCGAGGCGTATCGCCTGGCCGCTTCGCTGGCAAACTCGCTCAGTCCAAATCACTGCCCTGATGCCGTTCCGGCACCTGTGTTGCCTCATCGCCCCAGGTCCGGTTGACCCGCATCCCGCGAATCACTGCAGGTCGTTTGGCGATTTCTTGCGCCCAGCGCTGCACATGGGTGTATTCGTGGGCGGCAAGAAATTCCGCAGCCGAATACACATTGCCGAGCGCCACCTGGCCGTACCACGACCAGACCGCGATGTCGGCGATGGTGTAACTGTCGCCGGCCAGATACGGGCTTTCAGCCAGTCGGCGATTGAGAACATCCAGCTGCCGTTTGGCCTCCATGGTGAAGCGGTTGATCGGGTACTCAAGCTTCTGCGGTGCATACAGATAGAAATGCCCAAAGCCGCCGCCCAGGTAGGGCGCTGCGCCCATCTGCCAGAACAGCCAGTTCAGGGTTTCGGTACGCCCGGCCAGATCGGTGGGCAGCAGTGCGCCGAATTTTTCCGCCAGATACAGCAGGATCGAACCGGACTCGAACACCCGGACAGGCGGCTCGACGCTGCGGTCCAGCAGCGCCGGGATTTTCGAGTTGGGGTTGATGTCGACAAAACCGCTGGAGAATTGATCACCCTCGTTGATGCGAATCAGCCAGGCGTCGTACTCGGCGCCGGAGTACCCAAGCGCCAGTAACTCCTCCAGCAGGATCGTCACCTTCACGCCGTTGGGCGTGGCCAGCGAATACAGCTGCAACGGCTGCTTGCCGACCGGCAATACCTTGTCGTGGGTCGGCCCGGCAATCGGGCGGTTGATATTGGCGAACTGGCCACCAGATGGCGCATCATCTTTCCAGACGGTTGGTGGAACATAGGCAGCTTTGCTCATGAGACGAACCTCGTAATGTGCTAGTTCTGATGCGGCGAATCGCGGACCGGCGGCTTTCGATGGATTTCAGTCAGCAGTGACACACATCCCGCGATCTGCCATGACCACTGATCCAACCATATAAGGTCTCCTGACTGGAAGCCGGAAATGCCCGCACTTCAGCAATTCTTCGGGTTGAGCCGCGGGTAGGATCGGTGATGACGGGGAATTATTTCGCCTAAAGCTGCTGTAATACAATACGATTGTGTATAACGCAGCCGATCCAGCGAAGGCCCACGCGGCGTCGCAGCAATGAATGTGAAGGTCTCAGGGAATCCACCATGAAAGTACAACGCCAGGCGTCATCTTTGCGGCATCAGGTGCAGGATGCACTGCGCAACGAAATCATTTCCGGCCGGTTCAAACCCGGTGATCGGCTGGTGGAGCAGCAACTCTACACGGCCCTGGATGTGAGCCGCACGTCATTGCGCGAAGCATTACGGCAACTTGAAGCCGAAGGATTGGTGGAGCAGGTTCCCCATCGCGGGGCGTACGTGGCATCAGTGGATGCCAAGGACGCGATTCAGATCTACGACGTGCGCGGCGCGCTGGAAGTGCTCGCCGTGCGCAATTTCGTGCGCTACGCCACTGACGAAGACGTGACCGAACTGACGGCTGTCTTCGACGAGTTTGTCGAGCAATCGCACACCGAATCCCTGGACGGCGCAGCGCTGCTGGACATCAAGCGGCGCTTTTATCATGTGCTGCTGGATATCGAGCAGAGCAACGTGGTCGGCAGCATGCTGGAACAGTTGAACAACCGCGTCAGCCTGCTGCGGGCCTTGTCTCTCGGTCGTCAGGGCCGAATGGTGCATACCCTGGCCGAGCTGAAGGAAATCGTGCGCATGATTCAATTGCGCGATGAACCCGGCGCGTGTGCCGCCGCGTTGCTGCACGTGGAAAACGCTTCGAAAAACGTGCTGGAATTGCTGGCGCTGAATGGCGTTCACTCGGTGCAATAAATGGTTGTGTACGCAGGCCATTGCTCCCTGTAGTTCACTCCTGCCGAGTTAAGTATCGTTCGGTAGGACCGGACTTGTCCGGGAAGGCGTCGGGTCTGCCGAGAAAGATCTTCAGCGTTTGCACCGACCTCTTCGGGGACAAGTCCCCTCCAGCACTCAGCGCAACGCTGAATACGCGGTCGGCGTAAGGAACTGGTTTTCGATGCGCTGCACGATGATCGTCTGGGCTTCGCTTTCGGCGCGTTTGGCGATCCATTCGGTGTCACTCTGGAAAGCATTCCACTTGGTTTCCCGGTCGGCAAGGCTGTCCCATTTCAGCAGATAGGTCAGGGTCTGATTGCTGTCGCCGGTCAGCGACGTCCAGAAACCCACCTGCTCGATTCCATATTTTTCAAAAAAAACCAGGGTGATTTTGCTGAAACGTTCATGCAGGGCCGGCAGGCGGCCCGGTGCGCAATGGTAAGTACGTATTTCAACGATCATGTTCTGCTCCGTTGGTGATGCCGATCAGGAAATAGGCAAAGTAGCCTATTGACCGATTGTATGACAGTCATATAGTTTTGTCGCAACTGCCGGCGCGCACAGGGCAGAAAAAAACTTCAAGTGCCGCCGTGAACCCGTTTTGAAGAACCCGTTTCCAAAAACAATAGGGCGCGAACATGACTCAACCAAAACGCATCGGTTTCATCGGCCTCGGCATGATGGGCCTGCCGATGACCACCTGCCTGAGCAAGGCCGGATTTCAGCTGTTTCTTGCCGACGCTGATGCAGGGCGGCTGCGGGAGATTCAGACTGCCCTTGGCGCATCCGCACTGGATGCTGATAACGCCAAGTCCCTCGATGTGCTGATCACCATGTTGCCCAATTCGAATATCGTCGAAAGCGTATTGCTGGGCGCCGACGGGCAATCGGGCTGGGCCGCATCACTGACGGCCGACACGGTGGTCATCGATATGAGCTCCTCGGAACCGGCGCGCTCCCGGGATCTGGGGCAGAAACTCGCCGGCATCGGCCTTGCGTATCTCGACGCTCCGGTTTCCGGCGGCGTGAAGCGCGCGGTCGATGGCTCGCTGGCGATTCTGGTCGGCGGCGATCCGGCGGTGATGCAGCGCTGTCAGCCGGTACTCGACGCGATGGGCAAGAACATCCTGCACATTGGCGAAGCGGGCTCCGGCCATGCGGCCAAGGCGCTGAACAATTTCGTCTCCGCCGCCGGCCTGATGGCCACGGTTGAAGCCTTGCATGTGGCCAAGCGTTTCGGCATCGATCCCGGCGTGATGGTGGACGTGCTCAACGCTTCCAGCGGCGGCAGCAATACGTCGTTGAACAAGGCCAGGCAATTCATGCTCAGCGGCAGCTTCGCTTCCGGCTTCTCGATGCAGTTGATGAACAAAGACCTGAAGATCGCCAAGGGCTTGTCGGACGCGCTCGACTATCCGCTGTTGTTCGGCCAGCGCGCGATCAAGGTCTGGGATGAGGTGGCACAGGACGCAACGCCCACCACCGACCACACCGAGATGTACCGGATGCTGGCCAAAGAAGGCGAGTAATCGCCTTCTTTCAGCAGTTCGTCAACGGAGCAAAGCCTATGTCTCATGCAGCCGATTTTTACATTAATGGACAGTGGGTGAAGCCTGCGGCTCCCGAATGGTTCGACGTCATCGATCCGGCCACGGAAACCATCGTCGACCGTCTTGCCTTGGGCAATTCTGCGGACGTTGATCGTGCCGTGGCCGCAGCGCGCGAGGCCTTGCCCGCGTACGCGCAAACCAGCGTTACCCAGCGCATCGATTTACTGCGCCGCATCGTCTCGATTTATGAGCGTCGTCAGGAAGAATTCGCCCAGGCCATGCGCCTCGAAATGGGCTCGCCCATCAGCGCCTCGCGCAATTTTCAGGTGCCGCGTGGCTGGCTGCACTTGAACCAGTTGATTGAAGTGCTGCAACGGTTCGAATTCGAGCAGCGCCAGGGCAGCACTGTATTGCGTTATGAGCCGGTGGGCGTGTGCGGGCTGATCACGCCGTGGAACTGGCCGATCAACCAGATCGTGGTGAAAGTCGGGCCAGCGCTGGCATCCGGCTGCACCATGGTGCTCAAGCCCAGTGAATATTCCCCGCTGAGCAGCCTGCTGTTCGCCGAGGTATTGGACGAAGCTGGCGTGCCAGCGGGGGTGTTCAACCTGGTCAATGGCGACGGGCCGGGTGTTGGCGCCGCACTGTCGTCACATCCGGACATCGACATGCTGTCGTTCACCGGTTCGACCCGCGCCGGTGTGCTGGTGGCGAAATCGGCGGCGGACACCGTCAAGCGCGTTGCCCAGGAACTGGGCGGCAAGTCGGCGAATATCCTGCTCGACGACGTGGATCTGCAAAACGCCGTAACCCGCGGCGTTGCAGCCTGTTTTACCAACAGTGGTCAGTCGTGCTCGATTCCGACCCGCATGTTGATCCCCCGACACCTGATGGATGATGCAATCCAGATCGCCAGACACGCCGCCGAAGCGTTCAAGGTTGGCGCAACTACCGACGAAGCCACCCAGCTCGGGCCTTTGGTCAATCATGCGCAATGGCGTCGGGTGCAGGCGTTGATCCAGGCCGGTATCGACGAGGGCGCGCAACGGGTGACCGGCGGCGTGGGCAAGCCTGATGGCCTGTCCACGGGCTATTTCGTCAAACCCACAGTGTTCGCCAACGTGACGCCGCAGATGTCGATTGCCCAGGAAGAAATCTTCGGCCCGGTGCTGTCGATGATCGCCTACGACAGCGAAGCTCAAGCCATTCAGATTGCCAACGACACGCCTTATGGGCTGGCGGCGTACGTGCAGTCGGCTGATCAGGACCGGGCACGTAATGTCGCCCGCGCCTTGCAGGCCGGCAGCGTTCATCTGAATTACCCGCCTGCGGATTTCGCCGCGCCGTTCGGTGGTTACAAACGTTCCGGCAACGGCCGGGAGTGGGGCGAGTTCGGTTTGCGCGAGTATCTGGAAGTGAAATCCCTGGTGGGTTACGGCGACTGAAAACCCGCCTGACCCAAACGTTGAGCTAAAAAATTTGCCTGTGATCACTGTATGACAATCTGTCGATAGTACGAAATTGGAGATAACGATGGACGACAACGAACGCTTCAACCAAGGCTTCAACAACCGCAAGGAAGTGCTCGGTGATCTGCACGTGGAGAAATCCTGGGCCGCAGCGGATGACTTCAATCGGCCGATCCAGAAGCTGGTCACCGAGGTGTGCTGGGGCGAAATCTGGGGCGACGAAACCTTGCCGTTCAAGACCCGCAGCATCGTCAATCTGGCAATGCTCACCGCCATGAGCCAGCACCACGAACTGGGCGTTCACGTGCGCGGCGCCTTGCGTAACGGGGTGACCAAGGAAGAAATCCGCGCGGTGCTGATGCAGGCCTCGATTTACTGCGGCGTGCCGCTGGGCCTGGCGGCGTTCCGTGTCGCATCAGCGGCGATCAAGGCCTACGAGGCGGAAATCGCCGACGCCTGATCCGCTCCAGAACCTCCCTTGCCGTTCAACAATAATTATAAGGAAACGTCATGAGTACCCATGCCCCCGCCCAAGCGCAGGCCAGACCGCTGGCCGAGACCGATCAATCGATCGAGAAGAAAAGAAGAAACGCGATCAAAGGCGCGTTCTTCTCCGAATACATCGATATGTTCGACATCTATCTGCCGGTCGTCGTGCTTTCCCCTGTGTTGTTCTTCTTCCAGCCAGCCCAGTTGTCGCCGGGCATGGCCGCGATTCTCGCCTCACTGGTGTTCATCACCACGCTGCTTGGGCGGCCCATTGGTGCACTGTTGTTCGGCATGATCGCCGACCGCACCGGGCGGCGCATGGCCTCGATTTATTCGGTGTCGGGCTTCGGCATCGTGACCTTCCTGATTGCCTTGCTGCCGGGTTACGAGACCATCGGCATAGCCTCGTACTGGGCCTTGGTGCTGCTGCGTTTCGTCGACGGCATTTTCCTTGGCGGTGGGTATACCGGGGCCATGCCGCTGGCCATCGAGTACTCGAAAAAGCATCAACGTGGTTTTGTTGGCGGGTTGATCATCGCCGGTTTTCCGCTGGCCTACGTCAGCATCAATCTGGTGGCGATGTTGATGTTCATGCTGTTCCCGCTGGCCGGCCCCGATTCGCCGTACGTGCAATGGGGCTGGCGGATTCCGTTTGTGATCGGCGCTGTGCTGGCCGGCGTGCTGGCGCTGTATTACATCTATGCGGTCTCGGAATCCGAAATCTGGGAAGAAGACGCCGAGAAAAAACCTCGGGAAAAACTGCCGCTGACTGATCTGCTCAAAGGCAAAAGTGGCCGCAATCTGCTGCAAGTGTTGCTGATGATGACCGGCTTCTGGCTGACGCAGAACATCATCACTATTTTCCTGCCCACCGGATTGTTGGTGAATATCCTGCATCTTTCGGGGATGCAAGTGACCGGCACGCTGCTGATTTGCTACTCGGTGCTGTTCTTCAGCTACATCGCTTCAGGGATGATCGGCCAGAAAATCGGCCGCCGACGCTTCTTCCTGTTCCTCGGGCCGATCATCGCCACGGTCGGTGCCGGTGTCATGTATGTGCTGGCCAACGTTCCGGGATTGTCGCTGCCAGTGATCATGACCCTGGTGTGCCTGCTGTCGGTAGTGGTCACCGCGCCGTGGGGTGTGATCGTGACTTACATCAACGAGCGTTTTGTCACCGATGTACGCGCCACCGGTTTTGGCGTCGGCTTTAGCCTGTCGGTGATCATCCCGTCGTTCTACGCCTTCTACATGGCGTGGCTGGGCCAGATCATCCCTTTCACCATGACCCCCGCAGTCCTGCTGTGCGTGGGCGGCGTCATCGCCACGATTGGCGCGTACATGGGGCCGGAAACCAAGGACGTCGATTTCTGACGCCGGGTTGACCTGACAGAACAATAACCAACGGGAGAACGCTGTGGACAACAAAACCATTGGCTTCATCGGCCTGGGCAACATGGGTGGTCGCATGACCCGCTGTCTGGTCGATGCAGGCCTTGCGGTACTGGGTTATGACACTGACCGCCAGCGTGTCGAAAGCGCCGGGGCACAGGTTGCAGAGTCCATCGCCCAGGTCGCGGCGCAAGTGGACGTGGTGTTGCTGTCGCTACCGGACAGCAAGGTGGTCGAGGCCGTCGTTGAAGGGCCTGAGGGTTTGCTGCGCCATTGCCGCAAAGGCCAGATTGTCGTCGATTTAAGCACCGCAGCCGCCAGTTCGACCGTACGTTTGCACGCCTTGTTTGCCGAACGCGGCGTGCAGTACATCGACGCGGGGATTTCCGGCGGTGCCGCTGCGGCGGAGAAGGGCGCGCTGACCTTGATGGTCGGTGGCGATACCGCCAGCGTCGCGGCCCTGGAATGGGTGTTTGCGCCCATCGCCAGCAAAGTGTTCCTGATGGGCAAAAGCGGCGCCGGGCACACCACCAAACTGCTCAACAACTTCCTCAACGCGGTGAGTCTCGCCGCAACCGCCGAAGTGATGGTCGCCGGCAAAAAAGCAGGTCTGGACCTGCACCAGTTACTCGACGTACTCAACAGCAGCAGCGGGGTCAATTTCGCCACGCAGAAGCGCTTCCCGTACATCGTTGACGGCAATTATCTGGAAGGCGGCCTGACCGGCAAACTGATGAGCAAGGACGTGGTGCTCTACCTCGACCGGGTGCGTGAGCTGGGTGTTGCTTCGCTCAATGCGTCCGGGCCTTTGGCAAGTTTCGGCCTGCAAGTCGCGCTGGGTTACGGCGACCAGATCAGCAACAAAGTCGTGGACGCTATCGGCGATATGTCCGGCGGCGTCCGGCTTCATCAAACCTGGAAAGAGGACAAGGCATGAAGGTTATTCACGGCAGCATCGAAGGGGCCATTTCCGAGCAGCGCGGCGCGACGTTTACCGGCGTGGTCTGGGCTGATCCGGTGATGCCGACCACTGACGGCGTGACCATCAACAACGTCTCGTTCAATCCCGGTGCACGCACGTTCTGGCATTTTCACGAGTTCGGTCAGGTGCTTTACGTCACCGCTGGCAGCGGCTGGATTTGTCTGGAAGGCAGCGATCCCCAAGTGATTCGCCAGGGCGACACGGTGTGGATCGGCCCCGGCGAGCGGCATTGGCACGGAGCCAATACCGAGAACTTCATGGTCCACACCGCGACGTCCATCGGCAAGACGGTGTGGCAGGAAGCAGTTGCCGACCACGATTACCTGCGCGCGGCGCACTGATCCTGAAACAGAGGAGACCCGCACATGGCATTCACCGAAAAACAACAACAGGCCAGGGATGCATTCGAGCGTAGCGGCGGGACCTGGAATCCGGCGTGGGAAAGCATCCTGCGCCTGGACCCTGGCTTTCTCGAAGCCTACGCCGGTTTCGCCGCCGTGCCGTGGCAGAAGAATCATCTGGAACACAAGGTCAAGGCGTTCATCGGCATTGCGGCCAGTGCCGCCGCGACGCACTTGTTCCAACCGGGCATTCACGAGCATTTGCGGGTCGCCATCGCCCATGGCGCAACGCGCGAAGAGCTGATGGAAGTGCTGGAGTTGATCAGCACGGTCGGCATTCACGCCTCGAATGTCGGGGTGCCGGTGCTGCTCGAAGTGCTGGAGGAAGAGGGCCTGCGCACGGGGCCTGAACCGCTGGATGCCCGGCGCGAGGCTCTCAAATCCAGCTTTGTGGAGAATCGCGGCTATTGGCATTCGTCTTGGGAAGGTTTGCTCGAACTCGACCCGGAGCTGTTCGAAGCCTACGTCGAGTTTTCCTCGGTGCCGTGGCGCACCGGCGTGCTGTCGCCGATGGTCAAGGAATTGATGTATTGCGCCTTCGATGCCGCCGCCACGCACCTGTACGTGCCGGGCCTCAAGCTGCATATGCGCAACGCCTTGCGATACGGCGCCAGCAAGGAACAGATCATGGAAATGCTGGAAATCGTCAGCGTGATCGGCATTCACGGGGCGCTGGTCGCCGCGCCGATGCTGGAACACGCCTGGGGCGAAGCCGCCCGGCCAGCCAGTCCGAACCCAGACCTTTAGCCTTAATCATTCGGAGTCGACATGAACAATAACAATCCGACGACCGCAGCAAAGCCCAACTGGAACCATCCCGAAGTGATCGTGGTGCGTTACGGCACCCGGCAGACCAGCAAAAGCGAGTGTTACTACAACTTCCGCGCCTACCGGGAGCCGGACGAAGAAATCACCATGGATTACTTCTTCTGGATCTTTCGCAACGACGAGCAAGTCATTGTCATCGACACCGGTTTCAGCCCGGAAGCAGCGCTGGCACGCAAGCGCCAACCGCTGGTCAAGCCTGCTGATGCGCTGGCGCGACTGGGCATTGATCCCGCGCAAGTGAAGCTGCTGGTGCTGACCCACGCGCATTACGATCATGCAGGCAATCTTGGCCTGTATCCCAACGCGCAAATCGTCATGTCCCGACGCGAGTTCGAGTTCTGGGGTACCGACATGGGCAAGCGCCCGCAATACGCTCATCACATTGATCCGCTGGACATCCAGCGTATTCAGGCCTTGGCGGATGCGGGGCGCATCACCTTGCTGGACGAGCCGCGCAACACGTTGATTCCCGGCATCGAATTGCACGAACTCGGCGGCCACACGCCGGGGCAACTGGCGGTGGTCATCGAAATGCCCGAGGGGCCGGTGATCCTGGCGTCCGACGCCATTCACTATTACGACGAAATGGAACAGGATCGCCCGTTCGCGGTGCTCGACAGCCTCGCGGACATGTACCAAGGCTACGTGCAGATCCGCGAATGGCTGCAGCGTCCCGGCGCGGTGATGATTCCCGGCCATGATCCGGACGTGATGAACCGCTTCGCCGCTGTCGATCCGGCCGACCCGGCGTTCGCCGTGCGTATCGACGCCAGCGGAACGGGCGTATGAAGGGCAAGCGGGCGCTGGTCACCGGCTCGTCAAACGGGCTCGGCCTGGCGATGGCTCAAGGCCTTGCGGCAGCGGGTTGTGATGTGGTGCTGCACGGGCTTGAATCGTCGGTCGACATGCACGCGACCTGCGAGAGTCTGGCCCAGCAGTACCGCGTGGCGATCAGTTATGTGCAGGCGGATCTGTCGCAAGCCTCGGGTGTCGAGGCAATGCTCGACGCGGCGGGCGCGGTTGACGTGTTGATCAACAACGCCGTGGTGCGGCATTTTTCGCCCATCGAAGACTTCCCGGTCGAGCGCTGGGATCAGGCGCTGGCGGTCAATCTGACCGCAGCGTTTCGCGCCGTGCAGTTGAGTTTGCCCGGCATGCGCGCGCGGGGCTGGGGGCGGATTGTCAATATGTCCTCGGCCTATGGTTCGCGGGCGATTGCCAACCGTATCGATTACGTGACCACCAAGACCGCGCTGCTGGGCTTTACCCGGGCGGTCGCCATGGAAACGTTGGGGCAGGGCATCACGTGTAACGCGGTATGCCCAGGCTCGGTGCTGACGCCGAATATCGAAGGGCGGTTGACTGATCTGATGGCGCGCAAGCAGCTGGACCGGGAGGCAGCCACACGGGAGTTTCTGCTCGGCAAGCAGGGCACCGGTCGCTTTGTCGACGCGGCGCATGTGGCGGACTTGATCGTATTTTTGTGCAGTGATTCCGGGGCTTCGATCACTGGCGCAACCTTGCCGGTGGACGATGGCTGGTTGGCGGGATGAGGTCGGTTCCTTTCTCCAGCACCATCACCCAGAACAACGGAGGCACCATGCAGGTCCCTGCTGTCACCCGCCCGCTGTGCGAATTCATTGCGCGTTCAACGTGGGCCGATATCCCGCCCGACGTTCGCCATGAAGCCAAACGCGCGCTGGTCAATTATTTCGCGGTGGCGCTGGCCGGCTGCAACGACCCGGACGTCAGCAAAGCGGTCACGTTATTCCAACGTTTCAGTGCCTGTGCCGATGCGCAACTGATTGGCCGCGCGGAGTCACTGGATATGCTCAATGCCGCATCGCTCAACGCCATGAGCGCCAATGTCTTCGACTTCGACGACACGCACATTCCGACCATCATTCACCCGACCGCACCGGTCGCGGCGGCGCTGTTCGCCCTGGCTGAAACCCGAACCTTCACCGGCGAGCAACTGTTGCTGGCGTTCGTTCTGGGCGTGGAAGTGGAATGCCGTCTGGGCATGGCGATTTCCCCCGAACACTATCGGCGTGGCTGGCATATCACCTCGACCTGTGGCGTGTTCGGGGCCGCCGCCGCTGTCGGCAAACTGCTGGATCTGAACGTCCAACAACTGGGCTGGGCCTTGGGCAGTGCCAGCGCGCAAGCCTCCGGGCTGGTGGAAACACTGGGCAGCGCGGCGAAAAGTATCGGTGTCGGTAATGCCGCACGCAACGGCCTGCTCTCGGCATTGCTGGCCCAGGACGGTTTCAACGGACCTGAATTGCCCCTCGAAGGCGAACGCGGGTTTCTCAAGGTCATGGGCGAAAACCCCGACTTTGCGGGGATAACTCAAGGACTGGGCGAGTGCTGGGCGTTGCGCGCCAACACCTACAAACCTTATCCGTGCGGCGTGGTGTTGAACCCGGTGATCCAAGCCTGCCTGGAACTGTCCCGCGCGCGCAGCTGGGCGTTATCGGATCTCACTCGCATTGAACTGACCGGTCATCCTTTGCTGCGCCAGCGAACTGATCGGCCAACGATCAAGACCGGACGCGAATCACAGGTCAGCGCGCAACACGCCGTGGCAGTCGCGCTGGCCAGCGGCCGCGCGGGTCTTGCCGAGTTCAGCGACGCGGCAGTTGCGGACAGCAATCTGCGCGCGCTGTATCCGCTGTTGCACTTTGTCGACGACGCCGAATACGCCGTCGAGTCGGCACAGGTGCGGCTGTTTTTCCGCTCCGGCGAAATCCTCAGCCATCGCATCGACGTGTCGCTGGGCAGCCTGGGCGCGCCACTCGACGATAAAACTCTGGAAAACAAACTGCGCGAGCTGGCCCGCTACGGCGGCTCAACCTGCGCGCCACAGCCGCTGATCGATGCGTTGTGGTCTTTTGAACACGCCAGCGACGCCAGCGCTGTCATGCGCTTGGCGCGCGGTTAACCTCATTCGGGAAATTGATATGACAGACCAACCACTGGGTTTCATTGGCGTCGGCATCATGGGACGGCCCATGGCCCGGCGTCTGCTGGAAAAAGGTCATGCACTGGTGATTTTCGACAAGGACCCGGCCGCCCGGGCCGAGCTTTCCGGCCTCGGCGCGCGGGTTGCCGACAGCGCCCGGGAAGTGGCCGATAGCGCCAGAATCGTCTTTACCAGCTTGCCCAGCCCGGCGATCTTCAAAGCCGTGGCGTTAGGGCCGGACGGTATCGTCGAAGGCAAGGCGGTGCGGATTCTGGTCGACCTTTCCACCGTGGGCTCCCGGGCCGAGCAGGAAGTTGCTGCCGGTTTGCTCAAGCACAACATTGAAACCGTCGATGCGCCCATCAGCGGTGGCGCGGCCGGAGCGAGCAAAGGCACGCTCGCGATGATGGTCGCCGGCAACCCCGAAGCCGTCGCGCAAGTGCGTGAATTGTTCGACGTGTTCGGCAAAGTCTTCATCGTCGGTGAACAACCCGGTCAAGGCCAGTTGCTGAAGCTGCTCAACAACATGCTCTCGACCACTGCATTCGCGATTACTTCGGAGGCGTTCGTGGCAGGCGTCAAGGGCGGGCTCGACCCGCACGTGATGATGGACGTGATCAATGCCGGGAGCGGCAAGAACGGCGCGACGCTGGACAAGTTTCCCAAACACGTCCTGCCCGGCACCTTCGATTTCGGCTTTCCGGTTTCCAGCGTGTGCAAGGACATCGGTCTGGCAGTAGAGGAGTGTCAGGCGCTGGGTGTGCCGATGTGGCTGGGCAATTCGGCGCGGCAGCTGTGGAACGTTGCCGCGCAGCAGGATGGCGGGGAACGCGACCTGACCGAACTGGTGCGCACCGTCGAAGGCTGGTCGCGGGACTGATCGCCCGCGTGGGTTATTTCTGGCTCAGCAATTCCAGGCATTGCTGAAGCACCGGCGAGACGTCGCCAGCGCGATAGCTGACCACGATGGGCGACGTCGCGCTGCTGTCCAGTAGCGACGTGTAGCCAATGTCGTCGCGATGCAGACGCTGGACCGAGGCGGGCACCAGGGTGATGCCGATGCCAGCCGCGACCAGGCCGATGGCGGTCTGCATTTCGTTGACGGTTTGCGCAACGCGGATGCGCAAGCCTTGTCCGGCAAATATCCCCAGCACATGATCGGCGTAACTCGGCCTTGGGCTGCCTGGATACAGTACAAAAGGTTCGGCCGCCAGTTGCTTGAGGGTCGCCGGGCCCGCCAGCAACGGATGCCCGGCGGGTAATGCTGCGACCAGTGGATCTTCCCGAAGAATCTGCTGGGTGATCGCCGGATCATCAAACAGCAACCGGCCGAAACCGACGTCGATGCGTCCACTTTTCAGGGCTTCGAGTTGCTGCAAGGTGATCAGCTCGGACAAGCCCAGCTCGATGTCACCCAAAGCGCGCAGGCGGCGGATCAGATCCGGCAACGCGCCATACAGCGTCGAAGGCGCAAACCCGATGCCCAGCCAGCGTTTCTCGCCCGCTGCCACGCGTCGGGTATCGTCGCTGATGCGCGCCAACTGCTCCAGCAACTGGCTGGAATGCTCATGAAAGAAACGGCCCGCGTCGGTCAGCCGCAGCGGTCTTGACCGCTCCAGCAGCGCCACGCCCAACTCGTCTTCCAGTTGCTGGATCTGTCTGCTCAGGGGCGGCTGGGCAATGTTCAGCTGTTCGGCGGCACGGGTGAAATTCAGGGTCTGGGCGAGCACCCTGAAATAGCGCAAATGACGAAGCTCCACGATACCTCCAGGGTATTAAGCGAGACCTAATCAATATTGGACGCTGTTGTCCGCCAGCGTCAATCTCTGCGCAAGACAAATAAAACGTAGATGGACACGCCCATGACTGCCATTACCATCGAACGCTTCGATACCCAGATCGTCGACTTGCCCACCATACGCCCGCACAAGCTGGCGATGCACACCATGCACGGCCAGACGCTGGTCATCCTGCGTATCTATTGCAGCGACGGGATCGTCGGCATCGGCGAAGCCACCACCATTGGTGGCCTGGCCTACGCCGGGGAAAGCCCGGAAAGCATCAAGGTCAACCTCGACACGTGGTTTGCGCCGCTGCTCATCGGCCAGGATGCCAGCAACCTCAACGCTGCGATGCAACGGGTCGATCACGCCATTCGTGGCAATACTTTTGCTCGCTCGGCGGTGGAAACGGCGTTGCTCGACGCACTCGGCAAGCGCCTTGGCCTGCCGGTTGCCGAAGTGCTCGGCGGGCGAGTGCGCGACGGGGTCGAGGTCGCCTGGACCCTGGCCAGTGGCGACACCAACCGGGATATCGAGGAAGCCGAACGCATGCTCGATATTCGCCGTCACCGCCACTTCAAACTGAAGATCGGCGCGGGCGAACCGGTGCGCGACATCGCTCACGTCGCGGCGATCAAGCGCGCCTTGGGTGATCGCGCCAGTGTGCGCGTCGACATCAATCAGGCGTGGAGCGAGGCCGTCGCCGTGCGGGCGTGCCGGTTACTGGCCGATGCTGGCGTGGAGCTGATCGAACAACCGTTGTCACGGCATGATCGCGCCGGGATGGTTCGCTTGAGCGCCCATAGCCCGATTCCGTTGATGGCCGATGAAGCCATCGAGTCGGTGCAGGACAGCTTTGCCCTCGCGCAAATGGGCGCCGCTTCGATTTTCGCCCTGAAGATCGCCAAGACCGGTGGCCCGCTGGCGGTGTTGCGCACGGCGGCCATCGCCCAGGCGGCGGGCATCAGCCTGTACGGCGGCACCATGCTCGAAGGCAGCGTCGGCACCCTGGCCGCCGCCCATGCCTTTGCCACGCTGGACAAACTTGAATGGCACACCGAACTGTTCGGGCCGCTGTTGCTGACCGAAGACATTCTGGTGGAGCCACCGGTGTACCGGGATTTCCAGCTGCTGATCCCGCGCACGCCGGGCCTCGGGCTGGAACTGGATGACGAACGCCTGGCGCGCTTCGCCCGCCACTGATTGGCGATGACCCTGCAGCAACTTTTGCAAAAGAACTCTGCCCCACACACGAGGACACCCACGCCATGCTTTTTCACGTGCGCATGACCGTTAAAATCCCAGTCGACATGCCCGCCGAGCAGTCCGCCCGGCTCAAGGCCGACGAAAAGGAACTCGCCCAGCGTCTGCAACAAGAGGGTACCTGGCGGCATCTTTGGCGCATCGCCGGGCTCTATGCCAATGTCAGCGTATTCGACGTGGCGGATGCCCAGGCGCTGCACGACACGCTGATGCAACTGCCGCTTTATCCGTACATGGAAATCGAAGTCATGGCGATGTGTCGGCATCCGTCTTCGATTCATGCCGACGACCGCTGAGTTCGCTTCAGCCACCGCTACATCACAAGAACAATGATGAGGACAACCGCCATGACTATCCATATTTCCCAGACCGCACAGGTTCAGCAATTTCTTGAAGGTGCTGCCGGTTTCGACCAGCCGGCGGGCAGCCAACGCATGAAGAATGTGGTCCATCGGGTATTGAACGACACCGTCAAAATCATCGAAGACCTGCAGATTACGCCCGAAGAATTCTGGAAAGCCGTCAACTACCTCAACGAGTTGGGCAGCCGTCAGGAAGCGGGATTGCTCGTGGCCGGTCTCGGCCTTGAGCACTACCTCGATTTGCTGATGGACGCTGAAGACGCGCAGGCCGGCCATGTCGGCGGCACGCCGCGCACCATCGAAGGGCCGCTGTACGTCGCGGGTGCTCCACTGTGCGAGCACCATGCCCGGCTCGATGACGGTCAGGACCCAGGCACCGTCTTGTTTATGCGCGGCCAGGTGCGTGGCACCGATGGCGCGCCGTTGGCCAACGCCATCGTCGATGTCTGGCACGCCAATACCGGCGGCACCTATTCGTACTTCGATCCTGCTCAATCGGAATTCAACCTGCGCCGCCGCATCCAGACTGACGCTCAGGGCCGCTACGAATTCCAGAGCATCGTGCCTTCGGGTTACGGCTGCCCGCCGGATGGGCCGACGCAACAGTTGCTCGACCAACTGGGCCGTCATGGCCAGCGCCCCGCGCATATCCACTTCTTTATCTCGGCTCCCGGTCATCGCCACCTGACGACGCAGATCAATCTCGCCGGGGATCAATACCTGCACGACGATTTTGCCTACGCCACCCGTGATGAACTGATTGCCGAGATCCATTTCAGCGACGATGCAAACGGCAGGCACGCTGAGATCGACTTCGATTTTGAACTGCAGCCAGCAGCACAGAGCCGCGAAGAAGAGCGGCATGAACGGGTGAGGGCACTGGAAGCCTGAAGCTTCAAGTTATCAAACGCTCTCGCCGGCAATTCACAGCCTGCGGGAGCGTTCGTCGTCATGCCCGCCTGATAAAAACAAGAGAAACCAGCCATGAACCAATTGTTGAGTGCATGCAGCCAGATATACGACCACGCCGATGCCTACGCCGTGTCGGAATACGTCAATCAGCATGTGGGCAGCCACCGTATTCGTTTGCTGCCCAAAGGCCGCCCTCAGGCAAGTATTAGCCATCGAACGTTTTCCAGTCTCGATCTGTGCCGCATCAGCTACGGCGCGCCGGTGCGGGTGACCTCGCCAGCGCTGGAAACGGTCTATCACTTGCAGATTCTGCTGCATGGCCACTGCCGTTCCAGGACCCGTGGCGAAGAGCAGATCTATCGGCCGGGCGAGATCCTGCTGATCAATCCCGATGATCCGGTGGACCTGACCTATTCAGCCGACTGCGAAAAATTCATCGTTAAAGTGCCGGTGCGCTTGATCGAGAACGCCTGCCTTGAACAACATTGGACGCTGCCGCAACAGGGTATTCGTTTTGCTGCCGAGCGTCAGCAGCTAAGGACCATGGGCGGCTTCGTGCAGCTGTTGGGATTGATCTGCCATGAAGCCGAAAATGCTGCCGGCGCCGACGTGCAAGGGCTGTATGAACGCATCGTCGCCAGCAAACTGCTGGAGCTGGTGGGCAGCAACGTTTTACGGGTCATCCCCAAGCTTGAGGGCAACGGCGGCTTTGAAGTGGTGCGGCAGTTCATCGAGGAACACTTGACCGAAGACATCAGCATCGAGCAGTTGATGGCGGTGGCCCGGGTCAGCGAACGCACGTTGTACACCTTGTTCGAGCGTCAGGTCGGCTTGGCACCGGGTGAGTTTTTGCGCCAGCGCAGGCTGGAGCGGGTGCATGCGGTGCTGCAACTGGCGACGGCGCGCAGCGTCACCGAGGTTGCGCTGGATCATGGTTTTCTGCATCTGGGCAGGTTTTCCAGCGCCTATCGCACCCGTTTCGGCGAGCTGCCGTCGCAGACCTGGCGTCGGCAACGGTGAAAGCTCGCAGCGGGCGGATAGCGATTCGCAGTTACTGGATATTGAGGGGGAGGGGCAAGGACATAAGGTGAGGGTGCCTGATACAAGAACAACCGAGGGCCTTCCCCATGATCAGCACGCTCGACAGACTCGCCCGTCAACTCAGCGAATCCGTTCAGGATGACCCCGCTAACGGGATCTTCCGTTGCCGCCGCGACATCTTCACCGACACCGAATTATTCGCCCTAGAGATGAAACACATCTTCGAAAGTGGTTGGGTTTACCTGGCCCACGAGAGCCAGGTGTCGGAAATCAACGACTACTTCACCACCTGCATCGGCCGCCAGCCGGTTGTCGTCACCCGCGACAAACAAGGCGTGCTGCACGGCCTGGTCAACGCCTGCGCCCATCGCGGTGCCATGCTTTGCCGCCGCAAGCAAGGCAATAAAGGTTCATTCACCTGCCCGTTTCACGGTTGGACCTTCAGCAACGCCGGCAAACTGCTCAAAGTGAAAGACGCCAAGACCGGCGCCTATCCGGACAGTTTCGACTGCGACGGCTCTCACGATCTGCAACGCCTGGCCCGCTTCGAAAACTACCGGGGTTTCCTGTTCGGCAGCCTCAGCGACGCCGTTCCTGAGCTCAGCGATTACCTGGGTGAAACCCGGGTCATCATCGACCAGATGGTCGACCAGGCACCGCAAGGCCTGGAAGTGCTGCGCGGCAGTTCGTCCTACGTGTATGACGGCAACTGGAAACTGCAAATCGAGAACGGCGCCGACGGTTATCACGTCAGCTCCGTGCACTGGAATTACTCGGCAACCATGGGCCGCCGCAACTACGAAGCCGAAGGCACGCGTACCGTCGACGCCAACGGCTGGTCGAAAAGCCTCGGTGGCGTATACGCCTTCGAACATGGGCATATTCTGCTCTGGACCCGTTTGCTCAACCCTGAAGTGCGTCCGGTGCATGCCCACCGCGAGGAGCTGGCCGAACGTCTGGGGCAAGTGCGTGCCGACTTCATCGTCGATCAGACCCGCAATCTCTGTCTGTATCCCAATGTGTACCTGATGGACCAGTTCTCGACGCAGATTCGCGTGGTGCGCCCCATCTCGGTGGACAAGACCGAGGTGACGATTTATTGCATGGCGCCCAAGGGCGAAAGTGCCCAGGAACGTGCGACGCGGATTCGCCAGTACGAAGATTTCTTCAACGTCAGCGGGATGGGTACGCCGGACGACCTGGAAGAGTTTCGTGCCTGCCAGACCGGTTATCAGGGCACCACGAATCTGTGGAATGACCTGAGTCGCGGCGCCACGCAGTGGATTGACGGCGCGGACGACAATGCCCGGGAAATGGGTCTCAACCCGCAACTCAGCGGCGTGAAGACCGAAGACGAAGGCCTGTTCGTGCGCCAGCATGCCCATTGGGCCGCGCTCCTGCAAAAAGCCATCAGGTTTGAGCAACAAGGTTTGATCGCCACGGACAAGGAGGTGCGCTCATGAGCCTTTCCCGTGATCGTCTGCTCGATTTTCTGTACCGCGAAGCCCGCCTGCTCGATGACCGGCAGTGGGACCAGTGGCTGGAATGCTATTCGCCAAACGTGGAGTTCTGGATGCCGGCCTGGGATGACCAGGACAGCCTGACCGAAGATCCGCAACGGGAGATTTCGCTGATCTACTATCCGAGTCGCGACGGCCTTGAAGACCGCGTATTCCGGATCAAGACCGAACGCTCCAGCGCCAGCATGCCCGAACCGCGCACCGCGCATTTCGTGGCGAATCTGGAGGTGCTGGCTGATGACGGCGAGACCGTCGAACTGCGTTTCAACTGGCAAACCCTCAGCCATCGCTACAAGACCACGGATACGTACTTTGGCACCTCGTTCTATCGCCTTGATGTCCGGCCCGAACAACCGCTGATCACGCGCAAGAAAGTGGTGCTCAAGAACGACTACATCCACCAGGTCATCGATATCTACCACATCTGAGGGCACGCTCATGACGTACTCCATAGCCTTGAACTTTGAGGACGGGGTGACCCGTTTCATCGACTGCAAGATCGGCGAAAAGGTGCTGGATGCCGCCTTTCGCCAGCGTATCAATTTGCCCATGGACTGCTCGGATGGCGTGTGCGGGACCTGCAAATGTCGCTGCGAAACCGGCGACTATGAGTTGGGCGACGACTACATCGAAGACGCCTTGAGCGAGGACGAAGTCGAGCAGCGGCAAGTGCTGACCTGCCAGATGGTGCCGCAATCGGATTGCGTCATTGCCGTACCCGTGCCGTCCAGTACCTGCAAGACCGGCACCGCGCAGTTCGCCGCCAGCGTCGCCGGTATCCCCCGCCACGCCGATGCCGCGCTGGAAGTCAGTTTCGAGCTGGATCAGCTGCCGGTATTTCTGCCCGGTCAGTACGTCAACATTGGTGTGCCCGGGAGTAATCAGACGCGCTCGTATTCGTTCAGCAGCAAACCCGGAGAGCACCGTGCGAGCTTTCTGATCAAACAGGTGCCAGGCGGGTTGATGAGCAACTGGCTGGAGCGGGCTCAGGTCGGCGACGCGGTTGCCATTACCGGTCCATTGGGCAGTTTCTATTTGCGCGCGATTACCCGGCCCTTGTTGTTTCTGGCCGGTGGAACCGGGCTGGGGCCGTTCCTGTCGATGCTTGAAGTGCTCGCCGAACGCAATGAAACCTGCCAGATAACGTTGATCTACGGCGTGACCCGGGATCAGGATCTGGTGATGGTCCAAGCCCTGCAAGCGTTCAGCACGCGTTTGGCCAACTTCAGTCTGGTCACCTGCGTGGCCGACCCGCAGACCGGTCATCCGCAGCAGGGTTACGTCACTGAGCACATGGCGCCGCACATGCTCAACGACGGTGACGTCGATGTTTACCTGTGCGGTCCGCCGCCGATGGTCGATGCGGTGCGCAAGCACTTCACGGCGGCTGGCGTGACGCCAGCCAGCTTCTACTACGAGAAGTTCACGCCCAACGCGATTGTTACCGGCGACGCTGCCTGAGGGAAACATCATGAACCCACGTTTCAACAATAAGGTCGCGCTGGTCACCGGCGCAGCCCAGGGCATTGGTCTGCGCGTTGCCGAGCGTTTGCTGGAGGAGGGCGCCTGGCTGGTGGCGGTGGATCGTTCGGAACTGGTGCATGAATTGCAGCACTCTCGCGTGCTGACCCTGACCGCAGACCTCGAGCGTCACGCTGAATGCGCAAGCGTGATGGCCGCCGCAAAAAAACGTTTCGGCCGCATCGACATTCTGGTCAACAACGTTGGCGGCACGATCTGGGCCAAGCCGTTCGAGCACTACGCAGAGGACGAGATCGAAGCCGAAGTGCGCCGTTCGCTGTTCCCGACGTTGTGGTGTTGCCACACCGTATTGCCTTACATGCTTGAGCAGGGCAGCGGCGCCATCGTCAATGTGTCATCCATCGCTACCCGCAGCGTCAATCGGGTTCCCTACGGCGCGGCGAAGGGCGGCGTCAACGCCCTGACCGCGTGTCTGGCGCTGGAAACTGCCGGCAGCGGCGTGCGTGTCAACGCCACCGCGCCCGGCGGCACCGAAGCACCGCCACGCCGCATCCCGCGCAACGATCAGCCGCAGAGCGAGCAGGAAAGTGTCTGGTACCAACAGATCATCGATCAGACCCTGAACAGCAGCTTGATGAAACGCTACGGCACCATCGACGAACAGGCCGCAGCCATCCTGTTTCTGGCTTCCGATGAGGCCTCGTATATCACCGGGGTGACCCTTCCGGTGGGTGGTGGGGATCTGGGTTGACATTGGACGACAGGCGTTTGACTGTGCCGAAAAAAAACCGGCCATCTGCCCAGGCTCACCGATAAACAAAGTCGGCCGATAGAGGGGTATCGACTCTTTGTTTCACATCAAGCCGCGTGGAATTACATGCCGAAATCCGACCCTCAACTGGCTGTCCATCCGCTGCCGAACCGCTCCAGCGTAGCCTTGGCGCGGGGTTCGTTGTTCAAATTTGCCGGGCTGCTGGCTGGGGTGATCCTGCTGGCCAGCGGTCTGCTCGTTTACGTGGCGCACAATCTCGACACCATCGAGGAAGTTGAAAGTGCCTTTTACACCAGAAAGGCTGTGCAATCGCTTGAGAAATCCTTGCATTCGACAGTTAAGGATTACGCTTTCTGGGGCGACGCCTATAAGCATTTGCACGCCAGTGTAGATACCGACTGGGCGTTCGTGCGGCAAAACCTGGGTTCGACCCTGTACGACGATTTTGGTTTTCAGGGCGTGTTTGTAGTCGATGCGAGCAATAGAACTGCCTACTCGGTCATCAATGGCACCCTGCAGACCATGGGCCTCGCGCAGTGGTTGGCACAACCCATTGACGTAATTCTCGACCGGGCCCGCGCCGGAGCGGAGAACGAAACGCCAATAATCAGCATCGTCAATGTGCGTGGCATCCCGGCCGTGGTTGCCGCTGCAGCGATTACGCCAGGTACGGATCCGACCGTGGTTCCGGACGAAGGGCTGCCGTCGGTGTTGATTTTCGTGGAAATGCTCGACAGCACCCGGCTTGCCGCAATAGGTCAGGACTACGGGGTCGAAGGGCTGCACATCTCAACCTCCGACGAAGTCCACGAGACCTCAATACTGCCTTTGGGTGAAAACGGATCTGCAGGTGCATTGCATTGGCAACCGCCCAAACCCGGCCAGCAACTGTTGGGGCTGGTGTTGCCGGTGATCGGTATCGCCGCATTTTTGGTCTGGCTGATGACCTGGGCCATCTTGCGGCGTACGACGGTCGCTGCCCGAGCCCTTGATTCGAGCTTTACCTCGCTGCAAGCCAGTCAGCAGGCATTGGCCACCAGTGAAGCGCGCTTTCGTGATGTGGTCGAAGCCAGTTCTGACTGGATATGGGAAATCGATGCCGATTGGCGCTTCACTTACCTGTCCGAACGTTTTGAAATCGTCACCGGCCTGTCCAGGCAGGACTGGATCGGTGCTGCCATCGACGATTTGCTGCATACCGAACTCGGTTCCTTGTCGCAGTGTCTGAGCATTCCCAATCGTCGGCCCTGCATCAGCCTGCAGTGCAATTACGTGGATATCAGGGGCGATGCAAGAATCACTCGTTTGTCTGCTCGTGAACTGCCAGGCAACGGTTTTCGTGGCACTGCGACGGATGTCACCGAGGAAGTCGAAGCCCGGCGGCGCATCGAGTTCCTGTCTCAACATGACGCACTGACCGGGTTGCCGAACAGGATACGGCTGCAGGAGTTTCTGGACGGAAAACTCAAGGCAATGCCAACCCAGGAGCAACCGCTGGTGATGCTCAGTCTGGACCTTGACCGATTCAAACCGGTTAACGACCTGCTTGGCCACGCCGCCGGGGATCGGGTGCTCAACGAGGTTTCGCGGCGTCTGGCAGAGTGCCTTCGCGGTGGTGATCTGGTTGCGCGGATCGGTGGTGACGAGTTCGTTCTGATCCTCACCGATATCAGTTCCCAGGAAGGCGTCGAAGCCTTGTGCGGACGGTTGATCGACTCCATCGAACAGCCGATAGACATCGATGAACAGGATATTTTCATCAGCGCCAGCATTGGCATCGCCATGGCCCCCAACGATGCTTCCCTGGCCGCCGAACTGCTGCGCTACGCGGATATGGCCTTGTACGAGGCGAAGGCCGGTGGCCGCAACACCTGGCGTTTTTTTGCCGATGACATGAATGCCCGGATCATCGAGCGCCGACGGTTGGAAAACGATCTGCGCTTTGCTATCAAAAATGAAGAACTTCGCCTGCACTTCCAGCCACGCTACCGCATTGCGGATGGATGCATGGTGGGTGCCGAAGCGCTGGTGCGCTGGCAGCATCCGCAGCGCGGCCTGATACCGCCGGACACATTTATCCCTATCGCCGAGGAAACCGGGCTGATTCTGCCGTTGAGCAACTGGGTGCTGACCACCGCTTGCCAATCCGCAGCCGACTGGCCCGCAGAACTGTTCGTATCAGTCAACCTGTCGCCAACAGAGTTTCAGCGCGGCAATCTGGTCGAGCGGATTCAGCAAACGTTGACCGACACCGGGATCGATCCGTCCCGGGTCGAACTGGAAGTCACCGAAAGCGTCATGCTCGACGACGCCCCAGGTGCGCTTGAGGTCATGCAAGCCCTCAAGCGGCTTGGCGTTCGGTTGTCCATGGACGATTTCGGCACGGGGTATTCGTCGTTGAGCTACCTGCGCTCGTTCCCGTTCGATGGCCTGAAAATCGACCGCAGCTTCCTCAATCGCCTGAGCGATAGCGCGGATGACCAGTCGATTATCCGGGCCATCGTCGGCCTGGGGCGTGCATTGTCTCTGACGGTAACGGCCGAAGGCATTGAAACAGCCGAGCATCTTGAACTGCTCAAAGCCGTTTGCTGCGATGAAGGTCAGGGTTATTTCCTGAACCGGCCAATGGACACTCAATCCTTCAATGCACTCCTGGGAACGATGGAGATTGCGGTCACGTGACCGGCGGCATCAACTCAGGAGGAAGTCCAGAACCGCGGCGGTAAAGGCTTGGCTCGCTTCCAGATTCGACAGGTGTGCAGCGTTTAATACCACCCCTTCAGCGCCTTTGATTGCGTTCACCAAAAAATCTCCGTCTGCCACAGTAGTCACCGGATCCTGAGCGCCGCAGATCACCAGCACCGGCGAGCGCACCGCCGCAATCTGCTCGCGGAAGTCAGCGTCACGCACTGCCGCGCAGTTAGCCGCATAGCCTGCGGGTGAAGTGTTGGCGAGCATGTCGACCAGCCGGTTTACTTGCTCAGGCTGCGTCTCGGCGAAGCGCGGCGTGAACCAGCGGGAAATGGTTGCGTCACGCAGGGCCAGCATCGCTGGGCGGCCGTCGCGCAGGACCGCTTCAATGCGCGGATTCCACACCTCATGGCTGGCGATTTTCGCGGCGGTGTTGCAGAGCACCACGCGTCTGAGCCGCTGTGGCGCATTGAGCAGCAGCCATTGCCCGATCAGGCCACCCATCGACAAGCCGCAAAAATCAGCTTGTCGGATGCCCAGCGCGTCCAGCAATGCGAGCACATCGCGGCCGTGTTGCTCAATGGTGTAAGGGCCAGCGCTGACCAGTGACTGCCCGTGTCCGCGCGTGTCATAGCGCAACACCCGGAAATGCTCGGCCAGCGCCGGAATTTGCGCGTCCCACATACTCAAACGGGTGCCGAGGGAGTTGGAGAGCAGCAAGACCGGTGCCGCTTGCGGGCCGTCCAGTTGGTAGTAGAGATCGCCGTCAGGCAGAGAAATGGTCGGCATTAAGGTTCCTTGGGGCTCGCAATCAAGCGAGCGGTGCATGACTTTTCCTGCCCAAGATCGCATTCCTTTCGGCCAGGGGTCCAATATCCAATGGGTCTGGCTTGATACCTGACAGGTATTGGTGGATGAGTTGATGGTCGGATTCGGCGCTCCAACCAAACCGCGTCGGCGCAGGTAATGTAGGTGGGTCAGGTGGGTCAGGTGGATTGCGGTGCGCGGGCTGGCGTCTCGGGGACAAGTCCCCTCCTGCCGGTTTTGCACCGGCCCGGTAGGACCTGATTTGTCCGGGAAGAACGATACCGCGTTGTGTCTGGTTCAACGAGGCGACGGTTCACGGGCAAGCACTCCAACGAGTGCTAACCTGCCAGCCTGAAATTCACTGACCAGGCTCAACCCAATGTTCACTATTCGCGTCATGACCATGGCCGATTACGACGCAGTCATCGACCTCATGAGCAAGACTCCAGGCATCTCGTTGCGCGACGCCGATTCTCGCGAGGCGACCGCGCGTTACCTGCAACGCAATCCTGAAATGAGTTTCGTCGCCGAAATCGGCAATGCGCTTGGCGGCTGCGTGATGTGCGGGCATGACGGTCGGCGGGGCTATTTGCAGCATCTGGTGGTGCTTCCCGAATATCGACGTCAAGGCATCGCCAGGTCGTTGGTCCAGCATTGTCTTGCGAGTCTTGAGGCACAAGGCATTCTTAAATGTCACCTTGATGTGTTCAAGACCAATGCGGCCGCTGCGCAGTATTGGCAAGGTCAGGGCTGGCAGCTGCGAACCGATATTGACCGGTATTCGTCCACTCATCCGGGGCATGACAACGCTTGAACGACGGTCGAATGTGGGTTCAGCTGACAGAGTCAGACTATCAACAATTAATGCTGCGTCTATTAGAAACCTTCACAGGACGCGACTAGGCTTGATCTACCGTTGGCGCAGGCCACCGGTTGACCTGATAGCAGGAGAGAGGCATGAGCCAGGCGCCTGCTCTGCCACCGTGGACCGCGCCGTAGGCAAGTTGCTTGCCGATATCAAGAATTATCGTGTGGACACAACGGTAGATAAACCAGCAGCTGGTCCCGTGCCATTGATTCTATTCATCTTTACCCCGTCGCCCGGGGAATGGGATGAACACGACCAAAGGTAGCTCGCACATGGCAAATGAATCGAAATGTCCGTTCAGTCAAGCGGCTGGCAGCGGCACCACCAATCGCGACTGGTGGCCGAATCAGCTGAACCTGAAAATTCTTCACCAGCACTCGTCCTTGTCCGATCCCATGGACGAGAACTTCAACTATGCCGAGGCGTTCAAGAGCCTCGACCTGGCAGCGGTCAAGCAGGACCTGCAAGCGCTGATGACCGAGTCCCAGGACTGGTGGCCAGCGGACTTTGGTCATTACGGGCCGTTGTTCATTCGCATGGCCTGGCACAGCGCGGGTACCTATAGGACCGGTGATGGTCGCGGCGGTGCCGGTGCCGGACAACAGCGTTTTGCACCGCTCAACAGTTGGCCGGATAACGTCAGTCTCGACAAGGCGCGCCGGCTGATCTGGCCGGTCAAGCAAAAGTACGGACGCAAGATTTCCTGGGCCGACCTGATCGTGCTCACCGGCAACGTTGCGCTGGAATCCATGGGCTTCAAGCCCTTCGGTTTCTCGGGCGGACGTCCGGACGTCTGGGAACCTGATGAAGACATCTATTGGGGCTCGGAAAAAACCTGGCTGGGCGGCGACACCCGTTACGGCAAGGAAGCTCAGCCGCCGGGCGAAGGCGTGCTGGTCGCCGAAGCGGACAAACACGGTACCGAAGAAAGTCGCACTGACAATCAGGGCCGCAATCTGGAGAATCCGCTCGCTGCCGTGCAAATGGGGCTGATCTACGTTAACCCTGAAGGACCGGAAGGCAACCCGGACCCTGTGGCATCAGCAAAAGATATCCGCGAAACATTCGGGCGCATGGCGATGAATGACGAGGAAACCGTCGCGCTGATTGCGGGTGGCCACGCCTTCGGCAAGACTCACGGCGCCGGACCTGCGGACAATGTCGGTGCTGAACCGGAAGCGGCTGGCCTGGAAGAGCAGGGCCTGGGCTGGAAAAACAGTTTTGGTACAGGCAAAGGCCCCGACACCATCACCAGCGGCCTTGAAGTGACCTGGACTTCAACGCCGACCCGATGGAGCAACAACTATCTGGAAAACCTGTTCGGCTTTGAATGGGAACTGACCAAGAGCCCGGCCGGCGCCAATCAATGGCGACCCAAGGATGGCGCAGGTGCCGATACCGTGCCGGATGCCCATGACCCTTCCAAGCGTCGCGCGCCATCGATGTTGACCTCGGACCTTGCCCTGCGCTTCGATCCGATCTATGAAAAAATCTCCCGGCGCTTTCTGGAAAATCCCGACCAGTTGACTGATGCGTTCGCCCGCGCCTGGTTCAAGCTGACTCACCGCGACATGGGCCCGCTGTCGCGCTACCTTGGCCCGGAAATGCCCGCTGAAGAGCTGCTTTGGCAAGACCCGATTCCAGCGGTCGACCATGCGCTGGTCAATGAAGCCGATATTGCCGCGCTTAAAAGCAAACTGCAGGCCAGCGGTTTGTCGGTTGGGCAACTGGTCTCCACCGCCTGGGCCGCTGCTTCCACCTTCCGCGGTTCGGACAAACGTGGTGGAGCCAATGGTGGGCGCCTGCGCCTGGCACCGCAGAAATTCTGGCAAGCCAATCAACCTGAGCAGCTGGCAAGCGTGCTGGAAACCCTTGAAGGAATTCAGGCCGAGTTCAATCAGGCGCAGTTTGGCGGCAAGCAGATCTCGCTGGCGGACCTCATCGTATTGGGCGGCTGTGCTGGCATCGAACAGGCGGCCAAAAATGCCGGACAAACCCTGAGCGTGCCGTTTGCGCCGGGGCGCATGGACGCTTCTCAGGAGCAGACAGATGTGGAGTCGTTCGGTTTTCTCGAACCCGCTGCCGATGGCTTCCGCAACTACGCCAAAGGCCGCTACAGCCTTTCGGCCGAGGCATTGTTGATCGACAAGGCTCAACTGCTCACCCTTACCGCGCCGGAAATGACCGTGCTGCTCGGCGGCCTGCGTGTCTTGAATACCAATTACAAACAAAACCCACAGGGTATTTTCACCCATCGGCCCGAAGCATTGACCAATGACTTCTTCATCAATCTGCTGGACATGAGCACCGAGTGGAAGCCCGTTTCCGATGCGGCGGAGGAGTTTGAAGGACGCGATCGCAAAACCGGCGAGGTGAAGTGGACGGGTACTCGGGTCGATCTGGTCTTCGGCTCTCATGCGCAGTTGCGGGCGCTGGCTGAAGTCTATGCCAGCTCGGACGCGCAAGAGAAATTCGTCAAAGACTTCGTGGCTGCCTGGACCAAAGTGATGAATCTGGATCGTTTTGATCTGCGATGAGCTGAAGGGGTAATAAACGAATCAGGCAGCTTCGTGGAGGCGAGGCTGCCCGACTATTAAATTGGACGAAGCAGCGACAAACCGTGTTCGCTGCTGCGCCTGGATTTGCTTCTGGCACTGATTCTGTTCGCCTTCGGGATTTTGCAGAAATACAGTTGGGGCATCAGTCGCGCTGATATAAAGGCGAGCGACGGCACTGGTAAGTTCATTCCGTTGTCATGACGCTGAAAGTGATTTTGGTGCCGGAGTCTCAGGTCGAAAGCAACGCAGCACCAAACCGTCACATCGCGCGAATGTTTAGGACTGGTCGAACTGCGCGACTGAAAACGCCGCTCTGCCTGATTCGCGTGGCCCTTGTCTGCCTTGCGCGCATTCGACATGCTTGACGACTTTCGACGGCGCAACGCCGTCTGCTCGTCCTGCAGGAGAAGTTGCTTGAACAGTCACATCGCTCCAGTCGATCTCGCCAAGGCTTATCGGCTCCTCAATCACGGCCCGACCGTTCTGGTGTCTGCTGCGCACGACGGCTACATTGCCGGCGGGCATTTTTATGCGGTTGGCGAAGTGCTCAATGTCGAGCCGACTACCGACAGTGACTGACGATCCGGCGTGACCTCAGTGGCCGCGCCTGTATGCCAGGGATGCAGCGGGCTGTCGATGGGGCGCAAGCCGTGGCGCTGGAACAGTTCGCCATAGCCGTTGACCAGAAACTGGCCACTGCGGCGCAACCAGTCCTCGCGGCGCTCGGCATACACCTTGGGCAGCAAATACCAGGGCAGGCCGGGCAGATCGTGATGGACCAGATGCAAATTCAGATTCAGGAACAGCCAGCGCCATGGCCAGCCCGCTTCATTGAGCACCGAACGTTGCTCCGGTGCCGGGGCAGGGCGGTGTTCGTAGTAGGAACGCACCATGGATAACCCCAACGCGAGCACGCTGGACAGCAGGTAACCCAGTATCGGCAGCTCGCCATGCAGGTTGACGAACGCCAGCACTGCGACCACGCACGCGCCATGGCTGAGCCACATCAGCCAGGCTTGCAGCACGCCGCGTCGCAATCTTGACGTTTCTTCGACTATCAAGCCGCTCAGCGCCAGCGCCGGTCCCACGAGCAAACGCCCGTATAACGTTTTATTCAGCCAGTGCACCGCGCGCCACAAGGTGCCGGTGCGTTGCCAGGCCTGCGAGTCGAAATAACGGCTTTCCGGGTCGATCTGTGGCCGGGTCAATTCCTCGTCGCGGTGGTGCAACAGATGGCTGTCGCGATACAGCGTGTAGGGATACCAGATTGCCAGCGGCGCATAACCCAAGAGTTTATTCAACCAGCGCCAGGGGGAAGGGTGGCCATGCAGCAACTCATGCTGCAACGACATCCAGAAGGTAATGACCGGAATCAACAGCAGCAGCGTCAGCGTCTGGCCTAATAGCGGCGCGTAGTGAATCAGGCTGAACCACGCCGCGTAAGTGCCGAGCAACAGCAGCCAGGTGGGCCAGTCGCTGCGAGCAGTCCAGGAGGCTTGCAGCTCAAGGATGCGAGCGCGGTGTGCGGCATCGAGGTAATTAGACATAGGGCAAGTGACCAGATTGTCGGCATTCGGGATGACGTGGCGGCCAGTGGTCTGGTAGACGCACCCTATCAAGCTTTGTTATGCATGAATAATCACTAATCCGCAGCCTTATATAGCTATTTCGAATTAACAAGGCGGTCTTGGCAGGTGGATTGAGCGGTGCCGCTGGCTAAATCGGACTGAACTCGAAGGAAAAGGCATGGGTCTACCTTTTCCACTTATCGTTTGGGACAGCCCAGATGTCCGAACCATCGACCGGCAACTCCGGCAGACTTTTTACGTTAGGGAGATCAAGCTCGTGACACGTATTGTTTCGATCGCGAACTGGCGTAAGGTTGACCGCAGCTCTCATGCCAAGGCCGGCGATGTCACACGATCTTATTGGAGAACACAGCACATGAACGTCGACGAAGAAACAGTACGTCAGTTGGCGACGATGATCTGGGAAACCGAGGGAAAACCCGAGGGCCATCATGAGCGCCACTGGCAGATGGCGACCAAATTAGCCGAATCAGTGGCAATGACGCCTTCGCGCGGTGTCGACAGGGCCGCAGTCGAGGCGTTGCTGCCCGATCAGCCAGAACCCGATCAGTCTGAAAAACCGGGCCCCGAGCGACGCTGAGGGCGCGACAGCAACGTTTGATCAGTGAACGGCGGTGGACGCGGTCACTGCAGGCATCATCGCTGCGGGTGCGAAAGCCTGTTCCATTTTGGCAATGCCTTTGACCCAGAAGCGCCGATGAGTCGTCTGGTCGGGGGCCAGCAGCGGCTGGGAAGACCATTGGTGGTGACGCTTGGACTCTTCGCGGTAGGCCTTCCACTCCATCGCTTCAGCGGTCTCTTTCGCGGCTCGTTCGTCGTCGAACCAGCCATGAATGTAGACTTCACCTTGGTCGCGACCGTGCTCAACCAGCAAAAAAATAGTGTCCATTGAATGCCTGTCTGTCATCAAAGCTGCACGGGTAATTCCTGCGCTCTACAACTTGTATCGGCAGGTGTGGGCAGACTTTAGCGCGTGCGACCGGAAAACTGCAAAAAGGTTCACAGGCGTAACGAATCTCTTTCGACGCAGGAGAAACAGGCGAGGTGGGGGAGAGGCTGTCGCAAGCATCCTGCATCGGAGGCTTGCGACCGCCGAATCGCGGACTAGAACGTTACGCTGGCCGAAAGCCGTGCCGTTCGCGGCTCACCGACATTGACTTGCAGTTCGCCACTTCCGGTATTTGACGGGTAGTAATGCTTGTCGAACAGGTTGTCGACGTTGAGCTGCAGGCGCGTCTTGTAGCCTTGGGTAGGCAGATCCCAACGCAAGAATGCGTCGGCGACGGTGTAGCTGTCCATCCAGAAACTGTTGTCGTTGTCACCCGGACGCTTGCCCACGTAACGGGCGCCGCTGCCGGCGTGCCACTGGCCCGTGGTTTCCGGGAAGGCGAGATGGTGAGTCAGGTACAGGCTGGCGGTGTGCATGGGGGAGTTATTAAGGCGATTACCTTCGTCGTCCGGATCGTCAAGAATCTCGGTGTGGGTGTAAGCGTAGGTGCCGATCACGTCCCAGCGCGGCGCGATTTTCCCGGTAACATCCAGTTCCAGCCCACGGGATCCCACCTTGCCTGCCGCTTCAGCAACGCTCACGCCATTGATCGTCGAGGTGGTCACGACGTTTTTCTTGACGATGTCGAACAGCGCCAGATTGATGTTCAGCGCTTGTGACGGGTTGTACTTGGCACCGATTTCATAACTGCGACCTTCCTCTGGATCAAAGGTATTGCCGACGTCGTCCACTGTATCGTTGGGGACGAAGGAGCGGCTGTAGTTGCCATACAACGACAGCGCTTGCGTGGGCTGATAGACCAGTCCGGCAAACGGAATGAACGTGTCGCCGTTGTCGTCGCGGTTCAGCTGATAAGACCTGCCCAGGCCCTGATCGCCGTACTGGTCGTAGTGTTGCTGGCGGCCGCCAAGGACCAGGATCCACTGCTGGTTCAAGTGCCAGTTATCCTTGAAATACACCGAAGTGGACGTCAGCTCGTTGCGCGTATTGCTCTGCGCGGCACTGACCACACTGGGTTCGGCCAGCCTGCCGTATTGCGGATCGTAGATGTTGATGTTCTGGGTGACCGTGTTGCGGTAAGTCTTGCCGCGATACTTGTCCGAGGCTTCGTTATCGATGCCCACGAGCAGGTCATGCCGTTGCCCGAACAGCTGCTGTTCGCCTATGAAGTCCAGCGCGCTGTAGCGGCTTTCATAGTCGTAATGGCCGCCATTGGCCTGACGGGTCAGGGTGCCATTGTTGAGTCTGGTCGGCTGGGCGATGGAAAGACTGTAGCGGTCGTTGTTCCAGCCGTAGGTCGCCCGGGTTTTCCAGGTGTCACTGAGCTGATATTCGAACCGCGCGGTGGCGGTCTCGCTGATACCCACGGTTTTCGCCCAGCTCTCGTCCAGGCGTTTGCTGTAGCTGCCCGCTGCCGGACTGCCATTTCTGAACACCGTGCCGCGGTCGAACGGGCTGGAATAGTCGTTGTATTCATAAGCCAGGGTCATGCTCGCGCGGTCGCCAACCCAGCTCAGCGAAGGGGCGACCAGGGTATTTTCGTGGGTGCCGTAGTTGCGCCAGTAGTCTTCATTGCCGCGTTCGGCCACCAACCGGTACGCCAGCCCGGTATCCCCCAGCGGACCGGTGGTATCCAGGCCGAAAGTCCCGCCGCCTTCGCTGAAGGCTGAGCCGGAGAGGGTGGTTTGCCGGGTGAACTGCGGCTGCTTGCTGATGACGTTGATCATGCCTCCCGGTTCCGCCGCGCCGTAGAGCAAGGCTGCCGGACCTTTGAGCACTTCGATGTGATCAGTGGTGGCGCCCACGTTGTGCCCCACGACCGAGCGAATGCCGTCACGCAGGATCGAGCCGTCGTCGTTTGAACCGAAGCCACGCTTGATCACGGCGTCCTTGCTATTGCCCAGGGTGTTGGTTTCCGACACGCCGCTGACGAACTTCATCGCGTCGTTCAGTGATTTGATCTGATAGTCATCCAGTGTCTGTTGGGTCACTGAATTCACGGTCTGTGCTTCATCCTTGACCGGCACTTCGGATTTGCTCGCGGTGCTGGTGGTCGCCCGGGTATATCCGGCGTTTTGCGATTCACCTGTGGCCTGAATGTCAGTAGCGCCCAGTTCGGTGACTGAATCGTCCGCGTTGGACAGCGTGGGCAGCAGAACACAACCTAAGGCAAGCATGGCGCAGTGATAAGAACGCGGTCGGGTGAGCACTGAATTCATTCCGTAAAAATATGTAAATGAGAATGTTTATTATTACTTTGTTGCTATCGGTAAGCCAAGACATATCTGCCAACTCCCGGACCGTATCAACTTGCATACATTCAAATGGAAGGCTTCGCAGGGCGCTTTTGTGCAGGTCCGAGATGGCAACTTCAGAAACATTTAATTAAAGTGCGCCTTATTGTTTCCATTTCAGGGACGGTCATGGATCGTATTGAATGCATGCGCACCTTCGTCACTACCGTTGGCGAAAACGGCTTCGCTGCTGCGGCCCGAGCGCTGGCGGTGCCGCGATCCAAAGTCAGCAAACAGATTCAGGCGCTGGAAGAAGCCATTGGCGTCCAGTTGCTGCAACGCACCACGCGCAGCCTGCATCTGACTGAAGCTGGCGCGGAATACTACGAAGCGTGTCGTGAGGTTCTGGCGTCGGTGGATGAGGCGGAGCAGCGCGCCCGCACGGGGCTTGGTGAGATACGCGGCGTGTTGCGGGTCAACGCGCCGATGTCCTTCGGCTTGCGTCGGCTCGGGCCATTGATCCCCAAGTTCTACGAACTGCATCCCAGGGTGGAGATGCAACTGGTGTTCAGCGATCAGCAGGTTGATCCGGTCAAGGGTGGCTTCGATGTCACGATCCGTATTGCCAGCCTGGCCGACTCTTCATTGGTGGCGCGGCATCTGGCGCCTGCGCCCCGGGTTCTGGTGGCGGCACCGGCTTACCTGGCTCGCCAGGGTACGCCGCAGGTCCCAAGGGATCTGACGGCGCATCAATGCCTGAACTACGGCTACCTGCAAAGTGGCGTCAGCCTGCAGCTGAGCAACGGCAAGGAAACCCAGAAAGTCCACGTCACCGGACCGCTGCACGCCAACAATGGCGACCTGTTGGCGCAAGCCGCTGAAGCAGGAATGGGCATTGCCTTGCTGCCGACCTTCATCGTTGAACAATCGCTGGCTGAAGGGCGCCTGGTAGCGGTGATGTGCGACTGGCAGGCACCGCCGATTTCCATCAACGCGGTGTATCCGTCGGCGCGCCGGGTTCCGATGAAAACCAGGGCGTTCCTGGATTTTTTGACCCAGGAATTGAAGGATTGACGGGCGATCTGTTGGAGCGAGGCTTGCCCGCGAATCAGGCGGCGCGATAGAACCGATCCACAGCGTTATCGTTCTTCGCGTGCAAGTCGGACGCCTCTCGCTCCCTCCAACGGCCGTAGCCATTGCGTGGCATCAGATTAAAGAATCGGCGTACCCCCAGTTACCCCAATCCGCGCCCCTGAAATATAGCTGCCGTCATCCGACGCGAGCAGCACGTACAACGGCGCCAATTCAGCAGGTTGGCCAGGTCGGCCCAAAGGTGTTTGCGAACCGAAGTTCTTGATGTCGTCTTCGGTCATGGTGGCGACAATCAGCGGCGTCCAGATCGGGCCGGGCGCGACGCTGTTTACCCGGATATTACGCTCGCCCAGCAGCTGCGCCATGCCGGCACTGAAGTTGGCGATGGCGCCTTTGGTGGTGGCATACGGCACCAGCGTCGGCTTGGGCTTGTCCGAGTTGACCGAGCTGGTGTTGATGATCGAACTGCCCTCGGGCATGTGCTTGAGCGCCGCCTTGGTGATCCGGAAAATCGCCGTGATGTTGATGTCAAAGGTACGCACCCATTCTTCATCGGCGACTTCTTCGAGGGTTTCGTGGCTCATCTGGAAGGCGGCGTTGTTGACCAGCACGTCGATGCGACCGAAACGTTCGACGGTCTTGTCCACTACCGCCTGGCACTGCTCTTTTTCGGCGATGTCGCCGGGGATCAGCAAGCATTGGCGGCCCGCCTTTTCGATCCATTCGGCCGTGGCCTTGGCGTCTTCGTGCTCATCCAGGTAGGAAATCACCAGGTCCGCGCCTTCGCGAGCGAAGGCAATGGCAACGGCCCGGCCAATGCCGCTGTCAGCACCGGTAATCAGCGCCACCTTGCCTGCAAGCCGACCATGGCCAACGTAGCTTTGTTCGCCGCAGTCCGGCACCGGATTCATGATGTGCTGGGTGCCTGGCACCGGTTGCTTTTCCACGGAGAACGGTGGGCGTGGGTAGGATTTCATAAGGTTTTCCTCCAGTGGGTTGATCAGGTTTGAGTCTGGTACCAAGGGACTCGATTGATCTTGCGACTGGAGTAAAGGCGCAGGGGTTCAAAGAATTTGATCGGCTGAGGTTTGAATGGTGTAGTCGGGTCTGGATTCAATCCCGGTACAAATATCGTCGATTGCAGGATCGGTCCGGCTTCGGTACGCACCAGGCCAGTAATTGATTCAGTGATTCGCCCATGGGAATTTCCTGCGATTAGAGGTTTTAGGCCAGACGCGTGTAGTCATACAAACCGCCGAAACCAAATGGCGAAAGCTGGCCGTATTTGTAAGCGCTGCCCCAATCGGTGATGCCCTTTTGTCCGGGTAGACGTTGAACAGGTTATTTGCGCCCCGGGTCAGGGTCGGAACTCCGGGGCAGTCACGACGACATGATCCTGCATCTGGAGGACTTCAGTTGCTTGAACTGTCTGTCACTGGCGCAGGTCACTGATCTTTATCGAGCGGATCGGGTCCGGGGTTGCCTGACCAGTTCTTATCAGGCTCCAATGGGAGTGTCTTCAGCGGTCTAGCGCTGAGAAGAACGGTAACTCCCAGCGCAGCGGAAAGCACAGAGCCCAGTAATACGCCGACCTTTACCTCGTCCACCAGGAGCGGATTACCGGCGAAGGCCAGAGCCCCAATAAACAGGCTCATCGTGAAGCCAATGCCGCACAGCAGTGCTATGCCATACAGCTGGAGCCAGCCACATTCTTCCGGTAGCTTTGCCAAGCCTGAGCGAATGGCCAGCGCTGCGAAGCCAAACACTCCCAGTTGTTTACCTAGCAACAGCCCGAGTGCTACGCCCAGCGGCACCGGATCAAGCAGATTACTTGGCGAAATACCTGCAAGAGAGACCCCTGCATTGGCAAAACCAAAGACAGGCACAACGGCGAAAGCGACCCAGGGGTGCAGCTTTTCCTCCAGGTATAGAAGTGGAGACTTTCGCTCGTTGTTCGAATCACCTAGCGGAATGCAGAGTGCGAGAATGACTCCCGCGAGCGTCGCGTGGATTCCGGACTGGAGCATGAAGAACCATAGTAAACCGCCCGCTACCAGGTAAGGCCAAAGCTTCTTTACCCCGCAACGGTTGAGCATAACCAGAAAAACAATCACCGCTAGCGAAGCCATGAGCATGCCAACGGACAAATCACTGGTGTAGAACAGCGCGATGATAACCACTGCGCCAAGGTCATCCAGAATCGCCAAAGCGGATAGAAAAATTTTCAACGATATGGGGACCCGCTTGCCCAGTAACGACAACACGCCCAGGGCAAAGGCGATGTCCGTTGCGGCGGGAATTGCCCAGCCACCCAGGGTTTCAGGATTTCCCCAGTTGACGGCGATGTAAATCAAGGCCGGTAAAAGCATTCCACCCAGTGCGGCAAAACCTGGAAGCGCGCGCTGGCTCCAGCTGGATAACTGACCGACCAGCATTTCACGCTTGATCTCCAGACCGACCAGCATGAAGAAAATGGCCATCAACCCATCGTTGACCCAATGTTCGATCGAAAGACCGAAGATTTTGATATGCAGGGTTGAGAAGTAAGTTTCAGACCAAGAGGAGTTCGCGACGACGAGCGCTGCCAGCGCAGACGCCATTAAAATCAGGCCACCAGCGGATTCGGCAGCGAAAAAACGAGAGAGAAAAGCCAGCGTAGCGGGCGTTGCGCGATGGTTGTGGTCTTTTTCAAGACGCGGAGGATCCAGGTTCATAGGCACGATAACCCCGCGCGGCGGCCCGACCTGCGCTAAGTTAACCTGCCATGCCGCGTTTTTGCGGTGACACCCAGCCGGGGATGTTACACAAACGCTCATGAGAAGACGACCCATTGCCGGGAATTCAGAAAAACAGCAATGACGCCGCATCCCGATGCTGGTCTTTTCACACGAGCATGGGCTGGTTGAACATCTCCCTGACATGTGCTTTCGTGGTGCATAAGTGAAGCACTAATACTGCTCAGGTACTTCACAGGTTCTTCCCCCCGTTCTCATCAACCTTGAGGTTCCATGCAAATCGAGTTACTGGAGATTCGCGACCATCTTCAACGCTTCGCACCTTTCGATACGCTGCCGCAGACGTCGCTGGACGCGATAGCTCAGCGGGTAGAAGTCAGCTATTTCAAGGCCGGCAGCGATATTCTTGAGGCAGGAGCAGTTATCCAGGACTTGCACTATGTGCGCAGTGGGGCGGTGGAGGTTTACCGTCGAACGGGGGAGCTCTACAACCGCCTGGTCGAGGGCGATATCTTCGGCCAGGCAGGCTTGCTGCGCAGCAACAAAGTTCGCTTTCCAGCCCGCGCCCTGGAAGACAGCCTGATTTACTTTATCCCTGCGGATGTGTTCGCCCAGCTGTGCGCGCAGCACGATGCCTTTGCTGATTTTGTTGAAGCTGAGGGCCACTCCAGGCTCAAGTCCGCCGTCGAGGCACAGGGGCGCGCGAGCGAATTGACCCAGCTAAAATGTCGGGCCTTGGTATCTCGTGCGCTGGTCTGGGTAACTTGCGACACCTCGGTGCATGACGCCGCTAAACTCATGACCGAACAGAGCGTTTCTTGTGTCGTGGTCATGGCCCAGGCTGAGCAGGAAGCAACAAAGATGGTCGGGATCGTGACTGATCGGGATTTGCGCACCCGCGTGGTTGCAGTGGGGCGAAGCGATGTTTTTACATCGATCAGTGAGATCATGTCCCGTGATCCCGTAGCAATACAGGCAGATGATTCGGTGTTCGAGGCCATGCTGGTCATGCTCCGGCGTAATATTCATCACCTGCCGGTCATCCACAAGGGCCGTACTTTAGGGCTGATTAACCTGTCGGATATCATTCGGTACGAGTCACAGAGCAGCTTGTACCTGGTCAACCGAATATCCAATCAGACGTCAGTCGCCGGGCTTCGCTCATTGCTCCGAGACCTGCGCGGGACATACATTCGCATGGTGCGCGATGGCGCAACTGCGCACATGATCGGCAGCGCGATTTCAGGTATCGGCCGAGCCTTTACCCAGCGCCTGATCGAACTGGCAGAGAAAGAGCTGGGCCCGCCGCCAGTGCCTTATTGCTTCATGGTGCTGGGCTCTATGGCCCGAGATGAACAGTTGCTGGTGACCGACCAGGATAATGCCTTGGTCCTTGATGATCGATTTGACCCCGTTCTGCATGACGATTACTTCCACAGTCTGGCCACCTTCGTCAGTGATGGCCTGGCAGCATGCGGTTATAGCTATTGCAAGGGTGGAGTGATGGCCACCAACGATCAGTGGCGGCAGCCATTGCGGATCTGGCGTGCCTACTTTGAGCAATGGATCGAAAAGCCCAATCCCGCGACGCTACTAAACAGCTGTATTTTTTTCGATCTGGACGGCGTCTATGGTCAGCTTGAACTGGTTCAGGAGCTGAAGACACTGTGTGCGGAAAAATCCAGCGCTCACCCTGGGTTTCTCAACGCCATGGCCCGGATCGCGCTTAACCGCACGCCACCTCTGGGATTCTTCCGCACCTTTGTCGTGGAAACAGACGGCGAGCAGAAGAGGATTATCAATTTGAAGGGCAGAGGTACGGCCCCACTGACCGACCTCATCCGTATTCACTCGCTGGCAGCCGCAAGCACGGCGCAGAACTCTTTTGATCGCCTTGATGCGATCAGCGCAACCCGGCTCATACCATCCGATGCAGTAGAGCATTTACGTTACGCATTGGAGTTTTTGTCCATGGTCCGAATCCGGCATCAGGCGGACGCACTCGAACAAGGCGCCACGCCGGATAATTACATTGAGCCCGAGCACTTTTCCACCAGTGAACGACACAACCTCAAAGAGGCATTTCAGGTCTTGAGCAACGCGCAGAACTTTCTGCGGTTTCGCTATCAGGGCAAAGGGCGTCACTCCCTATGAGGGGGAGCAGATCCGCTGGCAAACCCGAAACCCTGGACTGGGCAGACACATTTCAGGCGCTCGCCCGGAAGGCGGTTCATCCTTGCCTGCAAAAATTCTACGACGCGGGGGCCATTGCCGCACAGACACCTATTGACCGAGTGCAGCTGCTCGCAATGGATGTGGAGACCACTGGCCTTGATGCCCGGGCCCACAGCATTGTCAGCATCGGCCTGATACCGTTCACCTTGCAACGGATACGGTGTGGCCAGGCATTGTATTGGGTGATAAAGCCGCCTTCAGAGCTCATTGATCAATCGATCACCTTTCACCACATCACCCATACCGATATTTTGCATGCGCCCCCGCTAACGGATGTGGTGGAGGCATTGTTAGGCGCCATGGCAGGAAAGGTGATGGTCGTACATTACCGAAATATTGAGCGAGGGTTTCTTGATCAAGCCTTTCGGCGTTACTTGGGGGAGGGGGTGCAGTTCCCGGTCATCGATACGATGCAGTTGGAGGCGAGAATGCATAGACAGAAGCCGGGATGGCTCGACCGGCTCCTGCGCCGTCCGAAGCATTCGATAAGGCTGGCGGACAGCCGCGCACGCTATAACCTCCCGACCTACCATGCCCACCACGCGCTAACCGATGCCCTTGCTACTGCCGAGTTACTGCAGGCGCAAATAGCCAATCACTATTCCCCGTCCACTCCCATCGGATCGTTGTGGGATTAATCGGCTGTCTTGGGTAATCGAAGGTTCTTTTGCGCAGAACCGTAGCGACTTTCCGGCACCAAGCAGGCTGGTTTAGTACGGTCGCCTATGAATTCCCAACGTGCAAGACAGATGTCCGCCGTCGTCATGCAACACTGCGAGGATGCAGCGCTACTGGAGCGTCACAGCCTCGCAGTTCTAGCAGCTAAAGCGGGCCCGTCAGGCGTCAGCTTCGGGGCTCAGACATCAAGCCTTTGACCAGCGAAATGCATCCCACCATCAGCACGATCGCGAAGGGCAGGCCGGTAGAAACGGCCATCGCCTGCAACGCCACCAGACCACCCCCGAGCAGTAACGCGATAGCAATTACGCCTTCAATGACCGCCCAGAACACGCGTTGTGGGACAGGTGCGTCCACCTTGCCGCCAGCTGTAATAGTGTCGATCACCAGCGAGCCGGAGTCCGAGGAAGTGATGAAGAAGACAATGACCAGGATAATCCCCAGGAATGAGGTGATTTCCTTGAGCGGTAAATGCCCCAGCATCGCAAACAGTTTGAGCTCGAGGACGGCATCCTTGACCCCGACGAACCCCTGGACAGCGGTTTGATCAATCGCCGTTCCACCGAACGTGGTCATCCACAAAACCGAAACCAGCGTAGGTACCAGCAGCACCGAGACGAGAAACTCTCGCACGGTTCGACCACGACTGACACGGGCGATAAACATCCCGACAAAGGGCGACCAACTGATCCACCAAGCCCAGTAGAAGGCCGTCCAGCCTTGGGTGAACTCGGTGTCGGTGCGTCCGAACGGGTTGGAAAGGGCAGGCAAGTACTCGACGTAAGTCACCAGGTTCTTGAAAAAGCCGGAGAAAATAGCCAGTGTCGGGCCCACCACAATAATGAACAGCAGCAGGAGCAGCGCCAGACCCATATTGATCTGGGACAGCAGCTTCACACCTTTGTCCAGGCCTGCCAATACTGACCATAGGGCGATCATGGTGATGCCAATGATCAGCAGAACTTTGCTTAGATTCGTGGACTTGATACCGAATAAGTACTCAATCCCCGCAGCAGCCTGTTCAGCGCCGATCCCCAAGGAGGTGGCCAAACCGAACAGCGTGGCGAAAACCGCGAGGATATCGATGATATGCCCCGGCCAACCCCAGACACGCTCACCCAGCAAAGGATAGAAGATCGAGCGTATTGAGAGCGGTAGACCCTTGTTGTAAGAGAACAGCGCGAGGGACAGGGCGACAATCGCGTAAATCGCCCAGGGATGCAGTCCCCAATGGAAGATCGTCGAGGCCATCGCCAGGTCGGCGGAGACTTTCATATCGCCTGCTGCGCCCGCCAGGGGGGCCCAGTCGGTACGAACGCCGTTGGCATCCAGGGTGACACCGCCCATTGACGCAGCGTAGTGCGACATTGGCTCTGCAACACCGTAGAACATCAGACCGATGCCCATGCCCGCAGCAAAGAGCATTGAAAACCAGCCAATGTAGGTGTGGTCTGGCTTGGCGTCTCTGCCGCCGAGCCGAACCTTACCTAGCGGAGAAACAATCAGTGCGAGACACAACACGACAAAAACATTGGCTACGCTCATGAACAACCAGGCAAGGTGGCTGGTCAGCCAGTTTCGAATCGAACTGAAAAGCGGTTCAACTTCATTTTGTAGCGCTAATGTCAGAATGACGAACAGCAATATTGCAGCTGCCGAAATGATAAAAACTTTGCCGTGGATATCGAGCGAAAAAGAAAAATCGCCCTTGATGTTGTCTTGGCCGATGACGTAGTCGGTGTCGATCAGATTTGCTGCTCCACTGGGAGCGGGAATGCCATCATCGCTTAGGGGCTTGGGATTATCGGGTAGATCATCCGTAGGATTTTGACCCATGAGAGCCTCCTTGGTTAGAGCACGCGCTGGCGTGCATTTGAAATGATGCCTGCTGTTCCGAGGCTGGAACGTGATAGATGGTTCCCCATTATCATAAGCCTTGCCGAAAAAAATGGCTGATCACTCGAATCTGACATCAAGCTGGCCCTTGAATGCAGCGCGGCTCCTTGTATCGGTTTTGGCGGGCGAGGGGTTCGCACGGTGGCGGTTCCAGTCATGGCACGCTGAATGCGACGTGGCGTCATTGATCGTTGCTGACGCGCTGAAAGCTGTCCGCGACGCCACTGATATTAGGCACCAGCGATCCTGAAGTCGCGTCAAAAAGTTCGAGAAAGAAGAGCCTCAAGGTATCCCAGGTACGCGCCCACCAACCGCCTGATGCCTGGCTCTCAAGCGCTATCAACGGGCGGGTCGCCAGTTTCTCATCACCCTCGTAGAGCGTAAGGCTACCGACCACTTCGCCCATTGCGATCGGCGCAGTCAGCGGCTCGTTGATCGTCAGGCGAGTTTCGGTTTTGCGGTTGCGATTCTTTGGCAGCGTAAGCGAAATGTCGTCCAGTAATCCGACCGGCAATGTTCGGCTCGCACCTTTCCAGATCATCGGGTTTGCCAGCACCTGGCCAGCTTTGGCATAGGTTTGAGTATCGAAGAAGCGGAACCCGTATGTCAGCAGTTTACCCGCGTCATTGGCACGATTGGCTTTGGAGGAGGAGCCGAATACCGCAGTGATCAAGCGACGACCATCTCGCACTGCGGAGGTCACCATGCAGTAACCCGCCGCTTCGGTATGGCCGGTCTTGAGGCCGTCTACCGAACTGTCGCGCCACAGCAACAGGTTCCTGTTGGGCTGGCGGATGCCGTTCCAGGTGAAGTGCTTCTGTTTGTACAGCGAGTAGTAAGCCGACTCATCAATGATGATTGCACGGGCCAGGTTCGCCATATCCTGAGCCGATGAGTAGTGGTCAGGCACTGGCAGGCCTGTAGGGTTCAGGAAGTGTGTGTCTGTCAGCCCAAGCTTTTGCGCAGTGGCATTCATGAGGTCGGCAAAGCTGTCTTCACTGCCCGCGATGTGCTCGGCCAGCGCAACACTGGCGTCGTTGCCTGAGCCGATTACGATGCCTCGCAACAGGTCTTGCACGGGCACTTGGCTGCGCGGGTCCAGGAACATCCGGGAGCCACCCGTGCGCCAGGCGTTTTCGCTGATCGTTACCAGATCCTCTGCTTTGAGGCGCTTGGCCTGCATCTCATTGGTGGCCACATAGACGGTCATCAGCTTGGTCAGACTGGCGGGAGGTAATCGTTCATGAGGGTCGTGGCTGGTAATAATGTCACCGCTGGCGGCATCCATGAGTACCCAGGATTTGGCATTGAGCTGCGGCGCTGAAGGGATCATCGGCCCTGAGGGCGCAGGGGCCGCCAGGGCCGGCAAACCGGGAGCACAAAACAGTGTCAGAGCGAGCCATAGTGTCGAATATTTCACGAACATAAAGCCTTGGGGCGGCGAAGGGGCCGCCACCCTAGGTGAATGGTCGTGGGGGCTCAAATTAACCGGGATTAAGATTTATTTAAGGAGCCTTGGGCAGTGCTCCTTGTCGCGGGCAATTCAGCGTAATTCTTGTGCCTGGGCCCTGATGACCCGCTTCAATGCTCAGGGCAAATCCGTGCAGGCGGGCAATGGCTGCGACCAGCGAAAGGCCAAGCCCATTACCGGGTTGTTGTCGCGTGGCGTCGCCGCGATACAGCCGTCGAGTGACACTGCCGCGTTCGCCAACCGGAATACCTGGACCGTTATCAAGCACTTCGATAGTGACACCGTGCTCCGTTGGCACACAGCTCAGTTGGATTTCGCCCCCCACCTGAGTGAACTTGATCGCGTTGTCCATCAGATTGACCAGCGCCTCAAACAGTAGCGACACATCGCCCTGCAGGGTCGGACACTGCCCGGTTAGCAAGAGAGTCAGCCGCTGGCCTTTTTCCTGGGCCAGTGGCTCATAAAACTCGTGCGCCTGCTGTAACAGCGCTTCGGGTGCAAAGGTGCTGAAAGCCGAACGCCGCCGGGTATCTTCCAGTTCCGAGATGCGCAGCAGCCCCTGAAACCTCGACATGATGGATTCGCTCTCTTCCAGTGCAAGACTCAGCGTATCGGCATGGTCCTGTGTCAGCGGGACCTTCTGCAATTGATAGAGTCGCGCACGAAGCCGCGTCAAGGGTGTGCGCAGGTCATGTGCGATGCCGTCGCAAACGCTTTTGACCTCCAGCATCAGCTGTTCGATGTGCTCAAGCATGGTGTTTACGGCATTGGCCAGCATGTCCAGTTCGTCGCGACGATCCGATAGGGGCAGACGTTCGCCGAGGTTGCCCGATACGATGCTTTCGGTGCTGCGCTGTAATCGCTCGACACGGCGGATAGGACGCCTGCGCAGCAAGTGCCAACCGATAAGGCCGGGGATAAGCGTCAGGGACAATCCCCAGAACAGGGCTTGCCCTATGATGCCCGCGACGGCCGCAATGGAACCCCCATCCCTGGCGAGAATGAGGATCCTGCCGTTCGGGCGGTTGAGTCTGAGCGCATAGCTGCTGCGGGTTTGCTCGCTGGGCAGAGCGATGCTCAAACCACGCTCCATATAATGCACCTGGCCGTCGTCGGGCAGGTTTGTGCGTAGTCTGAGCAGATCCCCCGTGATATGCCTGCCATCAGCTTCGAACAGGCCATAGGCGTCGATCCCCGGGACGGAGTATGCATCGTTGCCCGCCAGTTCGGCCAACAGTGTGGCGTCGTCTACCTTCTGGTAATAATGCGCACGCTGCATCAGTGTGCGTTCGGCAACAGTGCCCAGGTAGGCTGAAATCTGCCAATACAGCACACCGGTAAACACCGCACACCACGCCACAAAGAACAGCGCATACAACCCGATCAGACGGCTATTGCTGGAGCGCCAGCGCTCAGTTTTTTTCGACCAGAACATACCCTGACCCACGAATCGTCTGGATGGCCGGTGCGCCATCGCCTTCTATTTTTTTGCGCAAGCGGCCGATATGCACGTCGATGATGTTGGTGCCTGGATCAAAGTGGTAACCCCAGACTTCCTGAAACAACATGGTCCGAGTGACCAGTTGTCCGGCGTTACGCATCAAGTAGGTCAGAAGCTTGAGCTCGGTGGGAAGCAGCGTGATTGCATCACCGTTGAGTGTCACGGTCTGCGCTATCAAGCTGATATGCAGGCCGCCAAAGTTAAGGCAATGGTCCGTAGTACCAGACGCAGGATCGCGAAGCAGGACTTCCAGGCGGGCGATCATTTCAACCATTGAGAACGGTTTGGTGAGGTAATCATCACCGCCGGAGCGCAGGCCGCGGACGCGCTCATCAATGTCCGATAATGCGCTGATCATCAGCACCGGCGTTTGGATGGCCAATTGACGTAACGTGCTGACGATGGTCAGCCCATCGTAGTCAGGGAGCATACGATCCAGAGTGATGACCTCGTGGCCACCGGCTATCGCCATGGCAAGACCATCGCGTCCGTTGTCTGCCCACTGCGTGCTGAAACCGTGGGCGTCAAGCTCGGCAATGATTGCCTGTGCCGTCACTTCGTCATCCTCGATGACCAATGCACGATTCATTCATATCTCCAGGCTGACAAGGGCAGTCATTCTAACGGCAGCAGCGCCTTGGTCAGGCACGCCTGTCCGTTAACTAAACTTTTCTTAATGCGGGTTAACACGGCGGGAGCCGGCGCCTGCTTTAGCGTGAAGGTCTTCCCATACGAGGAACTGCCTGTCGTGCGCTTTTTATTCAAAACTGTTTTGTTGTCCTGTGCGTTGTCAGTCACGGGTGTTAGCCATGCGGACGATGCGCCGAAGAACCTGCCAGTCACCCTGACGCTGCTCAGCTCCAGCGGCGTCACGGGAGCGGTGCAGGCCATCGCAGCCGAGTACGAAAAAATCAGTGGAGTGAAGCTTTTGATCAAAGCGGCCCCACCCAGGGGAGCAGACCCGCAGGCGATACCCAATCGGCTTGACCGCAATGAGCCGGCGGACGCAGTGTTTACGGTGGGTGTGGCGCTGGACAGGCTGATTGCCCAAGGCCAGGTCGACAAGCGTTCTCGCGTCGATCTGGGCAAATCCTTCATCGCCGTGGCTGTGCTTGAAGGTGCGGAGAAACCGGATATCGACAACATGGAGGCGTTTCGCACAACCTTGATCAATGCCGATTCGGTAGCCTACTCAGGCAGCCCAAGCGGCGCGTATCTGTCTCACTGGCTTTTTCCGCACATGGCGCTGGACCAGAGTTTCAAACTCAAAAGCAAGGCCGTCCGCGACGAACAGGTTGGCAGCGTGGTGTCCCGCGGTGAGGCTCAGTTGGGGGTTCAACAATTGAGTGAGCTCGTATCGGTCCCTGGTATTGATATCGTTGGGCTGATCCCCGACAAAGCCCAGCAAATGGTTTTGTATTCAGGCGGCGTATTGAAAAACAGCCCTCATCCAGCCGAAGCCAAGGCTTTACTGGACTACATGGGCTCGGAAAAGGGGCGCGAAGCGATTACGCAAAGCGGTTTGAAACCGATGCACTAGCCACGTCGGCGCTGACCCGCGCGAGAAGCAAAAGGGTCAGCCAGCAATCACTGCCTCAACCTGAGGCGCAGGTCCATAGCTCTATCGCCGCGTCCTGGGTATTGGGGGCTCCAACCCATTCGCTCATCAATCGGCAGCTGCCATCGAAGCACAGCTCGAAGTCGCCAGCTTCCGGCGTTCGCCCAAGTTTCAGCGGTTGCAGGGGCGGCAGTGTGCGCCGGTAGTGCCAGCTGCCGTTTTGCAGCCGGGCACCTTGGGGTATATCCATACCCGCGCCAGCTCCTCGAACCCGGGCCTCCCCCAGCAGCAAGCCCTTAGCCGTGACGCGATAGTCTTCCTCCCAGCGGATTTTTTCGATGGTGTGATTCCAGGCAAGCGTGAAATGCGAAACAGGGAGTTGGGCCCAGACTACCCCGGCAAGGCCCAGACACAAGCCGATCATGCTTTAGCCAAGCCTGCCTGACGAGCGCGCCAGTAGTGCTGGGCGATCACAACCAGGCCCAGTGCAAAGCCGATCTCATCGGTCAACGGCAGAGCCACTACCAGTAAAGCCCCGGCGATAAAGCTCAACGAGCGTTCCCATATCGGCATCTTCTGTTGCAGGTACCCGGTGGAGGCCATGCCCCACAGGCCCACCGCCAGAATTGTCTTGATCAGCATGTAGGCGGTCATCCATAGACTGTCACCTTGCAGCATAAGCGCCGGGTTGTAGACCGCCATGAATGGAATGACAAACCCGGCCAGCGCAATGCGTACCGCCCACAGGCTGATCTTGAAGCCTGTCTCCTTGGCAATCGGCGCGGCGGCAAAGCAGGCCAGCGCCACCGGGGGAGTGAGGTCCGCGAGGATGCCGAAATAAAACACGAACATGTGCGACACGATCAGTGGAACACCCAGTTCCAGAAGCGCGGGCGCAGCGATTGAACTGGTGATGATGTAGTTGGGTATGGTCGGGATGCCCATGCCCAAAACCAGGCAAGTGATCATGGTCAGGATCAGCGACAACAGCAGATTGTCCCGGCCAATCGCCAAGATATAGCCGGCGAAGGTAGAGGCTACACCGGTGAGCGACACCACACCGATAATGATGCCGACCAACGCACATGCGATCCCTACCGGCACCGCGTGGCGTGCGCCATCGACCAGCGCATGCAGGCAAATGATCAAGGTATTACGGCCCCCCCTGATGAACCAACAGACCACCACCAAAACCGCTATGACCGCAAAAATCACCGCGATCCCCAATTGGAAGAAGCCGACGCACAGCACGCCCAAGGCAATCCAGAAGGCACAGCGCAAGGCGAAACTGGAGACCCTGAGAATGATCGCCGAGCCGAGAATCACGATGGCAGTCAACGCCAGTCCGACCATGCCGGAGAACAGCGGGGTGCGTCCGGAAAACAGTAGATACACCAGCACTAACAGGGGAATCAGCAGGTACCATTTTTCTTTCACTGCGCCCAGGGCACTAGGGCATTGGTCTTTGGGAAGTCCCTGGAGGTTGGAGCGCTTAGCCTCCAGATGAACCATCCAGAATACCGAGCCGAAGTAGAGACTGGCGGGGATCAAAGCCGCCTTGGCAATCTCCACGAAAGGCACGTTGATGGTTTCAGCCATGATAAACGCCACTGCGCCCATGACCGGCGGCATCAACTGACTGCCCATGCTGGAGGTGGCTTCTACTCCGCCAGCGAATGCGGCCCGGTAGCCGAAGCGCTTCATCAGCGGAATGGTGAATTGTCCGGTGGTGACCACGTTGGCAATTCCCGAACCTGTGATGGTCCCCATCAACGCTGACGAGGCGACGGCGACCTTGGCGGGCCCACCCAGTTTGTGTCCAAACAGCCCCATGGCGAAATCGGTGAAGAGTTTGATCATGCCGGCCTGTTCAAGAAACGCGCCAAACAGGATGAACAGAAAAATGTAGGTGGCGGACACATAAGTGGGTGTCCCATACAACCCTTCAGTGCCAAAAGACAATTGATTGACGAGCTGGTCGAAGCCATAGCCTCGATGGGCCAGATCGCCGGGCAAGTATTCACCCAATAATCCGTAGGCAAGGAACAGACCGCAGATGATCGGCAGTGCAATCCCCATGACCCGCCGAGCGGCTTCGAACACCAGCGCGATCAGGACGAGCCCTATCACCATGTCGCTAGTGGTCAGGTCACCGGAACGCTGAATCAGATCTGCCTCAAAGATCCATTGATACAGCGCCGTGGCAATACCGGCCATGCTGAGTACCCAGGCCAGTGGTTGCCAAGGCCGAGCCCTGCCATAAGCCGGGTAGCTCAGAAACACGACCCACAGCAGAAAGCCAACATGTACGGACCGTAATACCTGGCTGGAAATGGGTGCAAATGCTGCGGTGACGATCTGAAAAACCGAAAACGCCAGCGCTACATAAAACAAGGACTTGGGCCAGTCCCGGGGGCTCGCGGGAATACCGTGCGAATCTTCACTCATGTGCTGCCTGCCTCATGACTACATTGAAATAGTGCAGTGTGCGGGTGTCGCGGCGCACTGCGCCGCTACACCTTGCCTCCTTAAAGCACGCCTTTTTCTTTGTAATAACGCTCTGCACCGGGATGCAGCGGGATGGGCAGATTTTTGGCTGCATTTTCCAGCTTGATGTCTTTGGCTGCGGAGTGGGAGTTACCCAGGCGCGTGAGGTTATCGAAGATCGATTTGGTCATCTGATAGGCAACCTCATCCGAGACGTCGTCTCGCGTCACAAGGATATTGGTAATCGCAACCGTCGGTACTGCCTCTGGTTGTCCATCATAGGTATTGGCCGGAATCATTGCGCTTTGATAGGCCGCGTTACCAATTTTCGCCACCACGTCAGTGGGGATGGAGACGTAGTTCAATGGCATGACCGAGGAAAGGTCGCGAATGGCCGCCATGCCCAGCCCGGAAGATTGCAGCGTGGCGTCCAGTTGCCGGTTCTTGATCAATTCGACTGACTCGGCAAAGGGCAGGTATTGCACTTTGCCCATATCCTCATAGCTCAACCCGGCGGCCTTGAAAATCGCCCGGGCATTGAGTTCCGTGCCTGACTTAGGGGCCCCGACCGAAACCGTTTTGCCTTTGAGGTCCGCCAGCGTCTTGATGCCCGACTCCTTGCTGGCGACGATCTGAATGTAATTCGGGTAAGCCCCGGCAATGGCGCGCAACTTGGTCAGCGGCGCTTTGAAGCCTGCGTCTTCCACCCCATTTTTGGCATCTGCTACCGAATCACCCAAGGCAAAAGCCAGTTCGCCGCGCCCGGACTGCAGGAGGTTCAGATTCTCCACGGATGCCTTGGTCGCCTGAACCGAGGTCTTTACCCCAGGGATTGCTTCACCGTAGATTTGCGACAAGGCGACGCCGATCGGGTAATAAACCCCGCTGGTGCCCCCGGTGAGGATGTTGATAAACACCGGTGCTGCTTGAGTTGCGGTGGTAACTGCCAGGGTGGCCGCTGCGGCCAGAAGGGTAAAGCGGTGTGCTACTCGCATCGGGAATGCTCCGTCTTGTTATGGCTTTGTGCAGAGTCATTGCACTGTAGTTGATGCAGGAAAAAAGGGTGGCGAGTTGCTGGCCAATCTGTGCGCAAATGTGTCTTCAGGACTGCAGGCAGGCAGGGTAGAGGCAGCTGCGCGGATAAACCTCGAACACCTACGAGCGATCGAAGTCCGTACCTTCAATAGCCGGGACAGTGGCGGGTAGCGCCAATCATCCCGGTCACATATGCCACCAGGCAATGGCCTGATTGTATATTCGCCTGGGCCGAAGTTTCATATCACTGGGGCGATGGCAGTTTGCATCCCAACAGCCAGCTTCTTATTATCGCGCTGGGTGCGTTGTTGCATACGGCACTGCGCAGGTTAAATTCCAACGTTGGTCGGGCCGCCATCGGAGTGTATTCGTGTCTGAAAAACAATCGGCCTCTCCTGCCATCCCTCGCCCTCAGGTTTTAACAGAACGTGCGTTTTCAGCACTGGAGCGGTTTTCACACATTGAAGCGGTCAGCGGCATCGTCCTTCTGCTCGCCGCACTGGCAGCGCTGATTTGGGTCAATAGCCCGGTCGGTGATTCCTACGAGCATTTCTGGAACACCCAGGTGACCTTGGGATTGGGCGATTTCAGCGTATCTCGCTCACTGCATTTTCTGGTCAACGATGGCCTGATGACGATTTTCTTCCTGGTGGTTGGCGCTGAAATCAGGCAAGAGATCAAGGATGGTGCCCTGGCGAACATGAAACTGGCGACGCTGCCTTTGGGTGCGGCGCTGGGCGGTGTCATGGTGCCGGCAATCATCTATACGCTGCTCAATCATGGGAGCGAGGCGAGTGCCGGCTGGGCTGTGCCTACCGCGACCGACATCGCGTTTGCCGTCGGCGTGCTCGCGTTGTTAGGGAAATCGATCCCAAGCGGTGTACGCATTCTGCTGTTGGCACTGGCAATTATCGATGACATCGTCGCCATCTTGATCATTGCGGTTTTCTACACTGCCAGCCTGGACTACCTGGGTCTGGTCGTCGCGGTGGGCGGTTTGGCACTTGTCCTGCTTTTACAGCGAATGGGCATTGGCAAGGCGTATACCTATGTTGTGCCAGGCGCCATCGTCTGGTTTGGCCTGATGAAAACGGGCATTCATCCAACGCTCGCAGGCGTGATGCTTGGCCTGATGACGCCAGTGAATTCCAGGCCTGCAACGGAGCGTCCATTGGAAACGATCGGACGGACTTTTCATGAGTTAGTGGATCGCTTTTCTCAGGCCAGAGATAATCCGCAGGCCGTCGCAGAACCACTCAAGCAATTGCGCCACGCCCAGCGCGAAGTGATGCCACCCGTACAGCGGATCCAGGTCGGGTTGCACCCATGGGTCGCGTTTGGCGTCATGCCACTGTTCGCACTGGCTAACGCCGGGGTGAGCCTGGCTGGCGCCAGCCTTGACGAGGCACTTTCACAGAAAGTGTTTGTGGGGGTGATGTTGGCGTTGGTGCTGGGCAAGCCACTGGGTGTCATTCTGGCCAGTGTGACCCTGGTCAAACTGAACATCTGCGCGTTACCTGAGGGTGTGACGTGGCGTGGGGTAGGGCTGGTTGGACTGTTGGCCGGGATTGGCTTCACCATGTCCATCTTCATCGCATCGTTGGCGTTTTCCGATGCGGCGTTACTGTCGTCCGCCAAACTCAGTGTGCTGGCAGCGTCATCTGTTGCAGCGGTCCTCGGGTTGATCTGGGGGAAGATCACGTTTCAAAAACGAGTGTAAAAAACGTCATCGTACCCCAGTTCAATGGTATAGGCCCGGCGGTTACAGCAGCTTGCCGGGGTTCATCAGACCAGCCGGGTCCAGGGCCTGTTTGAGGGTTCGCATCAGTTCCAGTTCCAGGGGGGATTTGTAGCGCCGTGCGGCATCCCGTTTGGCCTGGCCGAGGCCATGCTCGGCGCTGATGCTGCCTGCAAACGCTACAGTGGCGTCGTAGATAACGTGCATGATCGCTTCGGCTTGCGCTTTGAAAGGCGCGTCCTGAGTGGCCACTGGTTTACTGATGTTGTAATGCAGGTTGCCATCGCCAACGTGCCCGTAAGCAACGATGCGCACACCGGGGAAATCTTCCAGAAGCTTACGGTCGGTCGCCTCGATGAACGCTGGAATACTGCTGACAGGCACGCTGATATCGTGTTTAAGACTTGGGCCTTCATGGTTCTGAGCTTCAGATATACCCTCGCGTAATGCCCATAGCGCCGCCACCTGGGTCTCGTTGCTGGCGACTACGGCGTCGAGTGCGTCACCTTGTTCCAGGGCTTCGCCCAAGCCGTTTTCCAGCATTTGAGCCAGGGGCGCATCAATCAGAGTATCGCTGAGCTCAATCAACACGTACCAGGGATGAATTTCGTTGAACGGGTCGTTGCATCCGGCCACGTGCTGCAAAACAAACTCCACGCTTTGCCGCGACATCAGTTCGAAGCCCGTCAGGCGATCGCCACACAGGGTGCGCATGCGGCCGATCAGGTTCACTGCGGCCTGTGGGTCTGGCAATGCCACCCAGGCCGTCGTCAGGCTGCGTACAGCAGGGAACAGCTTGAGCACTGCGGCAGTGATGATCCCCAATGTGCCCTCCGAGCCTATGAAAAGGTGCTTGAGGTCATAACCGGTGTTGTCTTTGCGCAGGCCACGCAGACCATCCCATACGCGCCCATCGGCCAGTACCACTTCCAGCCCCAGGGTGAGGTCGCGCATGTTGCCGTAGCGTAATACGGCGGTGCCGCCAGCGTTGGTCGCCAGGTTACCGCCGACCGTGCAACTTCCTTCGGCACCCAGGGACAATGGGAACAAACGGCCCACTTCAGCGGCGGCCTCTTGCAAGCGCTGAAGGACTACCCCTGCCTCTACGGTAATGGTTTCGTTGGCCGGGTCGATGGCGCGAATAGCGTTCATCCTCGTCAGCGACAGTACGACCTGAGTGCCTGAGGCGTCCGGGATCGAGCCGCCGCACAGGCCGGTATTGCCTCCTTGTGGAACGAGACAGACGCCAGCCTCTCGACACAAACGCACGACTTCAGCAACCTCGGCTGTGCAGGCTGGACGCACCACCAGCGCGGCCTTGCCACGATAGGCATTGCGCCAGTCACTCAGATAGCTCTGCATGCGCTCGGTGTCCTGAATCAGGCCAGCCTGGCCGACTACCTGCTCAAGCGCCTGCACCAGTGCTTCGCTCAAATGGCTCATGACATGCTCCTTCTTATTGTTAGCCCAAAATGAAAACCGATGGCTCAACCTGTTACGGCTAAGCGGCCCGACTCAGTGTCCAATTCGATCCGGTGTATACGACCCACGACGACCAGGTAGAAAAAGACCGCCAGCAAGGCATTGGCCGCGACGTAAACCAGCGCCGAATCGAACGAACCGGTGCGGCTGACCAGATAGCCAACCACTATCGGCGTGGTGATCGCGGCCAGATTGCCAAAGGTGTTGAACAGGCCGCCCGAGAGACCGATGATCTGGCGCGGGGAGGTATCGGCGACCAGTGTCCAGCCATGGGAGCCGAAACCCTTGCCGAAGAAGGCCAAGGCCATGAGGCCTACCACGGCTGCGTCACTCTGGACGTAAATGCACAGCACCATGCTGCTCGACAGTAGCAGACCGCAGACGATCGGAAGCTTGCGCGCCAGTGTCAGGGAATAGCCACGACGCAGCAAACCATCCGATATCAAACCGCCAAGCACACCGCCGACGAAGCCGCTGATCGCTGGCAAGGCGGTGAATAAACCGGCGGACAAGATCGTCATGCCGCGAGCCTGAACCAGGTAGACGGGGAACCATGTCAGGAAGAAATAGGTAATCGCATTGTTGCAGTACTGGCCTAAATACAGGCCTATCAGGGTGCGGTGGCTCAGGAGCAATTTGAGGTGACGCCACTGCGATTCGGTTGAATCGCCAACTCGAGGCTCAAGGTCCATCAACCCGCCGCCGGATTCGATATGGGCAAATTCGGCCTGAGTGATTGTTGGATGCTCACGTGGCCCATGAATGACTCTGAACCACAGGATGCTGAACAGCAGGCCAAATCCACCCAGCACAATGAACACGTACTGCCAGCCCATGACCTGGACGATCCAGCCCATCAAGGGCGCGAAGATAGCAGTGGCGGAGTATTGCGCTGAACTGGAAATGGCCGTTGCTGTGGCGCGCTCTGCGCTTGGAAACCAGGCTGCGATGATCCGCGCGTTACCCGGGAAGCAGGGCGCCCCGGCAAAGCCTACCGCCATCCTCAGGAGAAACAGGCTGACGATTGTCCAGGTCAACGGTAACACGCCGACGAAACCCTGCAGCAAGGTAAACAGTGACCAGCCGAACAGGGCGATGCCGTACACCCGACGCGCGCCAAAGCGGTCGCACAGCCAGCCTCCAGGGATCTGCCCGATCACGTAGGCCCAGCCGAACGCCGAGAAAATGTAGCCAAGGGTTAACGCATCGATCCCCAGATCCGCCTGCAAGGCGGAGCCGGCAATGGACAGGCTGGAGCGGTCGGCGAAGGTCACTGAAGTGACAAAAAACAGCATAAGCAGGATCGAGTAACGTACCCGGCCGGGGTTAGTTGCGGGCATCTGGCTTGATCTTCCATTGATCGAACAAGCCTGGCTCGGCCAGACCGCCCGCTTGCCAGAAGTATTGCGGCGTGGGACTTGCCAGTACCTCCAGCGGCGAGAGATCTGCGTACATGACATTGTCCTATTGTTATCGTTGTTTTCGGCTCAGCATACCGTTCGGCGAGGTCTGGTTGCTCTGCCAGACTGCCACAGCAGGGTGGCCTGAGGATGGCTAAGTTATCGTACGACTGAAAAAATTACATCATTAAACTGATCTTCAGGGACCTGCAGCTGAATAATGTCTATGGCGATGGAGCGAAACCCGTGAGCCCCTATAGCTAAGAGTTTGCGTCAATGAGTGGGAGGGTTCTCGGCGTTCGCTCGCACATTGACAGCAGTACTTCCTATTGGTAAGAATGCTTCAGTCATACGACAACGTATGACACAACAATAATAATAACTGAGGCTCAGATCATGCTGACGACCCTCGTTACGCGCATTGAAAGCAGCAAGCATTACCCCCCGAAATCGCCGTCGCTCAGCTCAAGACGCCCGTCCAGGCCCAGGCGAGATTGCGCCGTCTACGCTCGCAACGCCAAGCGGTCGGGGCGCCCAGCACTTCCTTACCCTCGGAAAAGACTTCGCAACTCCGCAGTTGACGAGCCGGTGCTCGATCATTCAACGGTTATCGACTCATTGTTTCTGGTTTTTGCACCAGCGGCGTGGGTTGTAGCGAACACGTCTCGATTGCCTCCTGAACTGAGCGCTGATAACGGCTCCTCATTAAACAGTTCGGCGCACTGACATAAAGAGTTACAACTTCGGCCGAGCCTATTAGTTCGGTCAGCTTTCCAAAACCGGAGCATTCCAATGATAAAAACACTTCGCGTCTCCCTTCTCTCTGCCCTCGTTGGTATGGGTGCGATCACATCACACAACGTGGCGTTGGCTGCTGACGTCAAATGGCCGACCCGTCCAGTGCAGGTCGTTGTAATAGCCAACCCTGGTGGTGACACGGACTTCAACGCCCGCATGATGGCCAAGTACTTCAACAAGATCACCGGCAAAAACATGGTGGTGACCAACGTCGCCGGAGGCGGTGGCACCCTCGCGGCCGAGCAGGTGAAAAGTGCAGCAGCAGATGGCAATACCATCCTGTTCACACACCCAGGTCAGCTGATCGTCAACGAAGTCGCGGGGCTGTCAGATGATAGCTTCGAAGCATTTGATGTTGCCTGCATTGCCGGTGTCGACAAAGGCGCGGTTTTTGTAGCTTCCACTCAATCCGGGGTGACAAGCGTCAAGGACCTGGTTGCCAAGGCCAAGGCCAAGCCGGAAAGCATCACCTACGGTACCGAAATGGGTAACTTCTCCCATATTCAGGGTTTGATGTTCGAAAAAATCACTGGCGTTAAGTTGAAGATGGTTGATGCCGGCACCGTATCGGAGAAGGTAGTCGCGCTGCTTGGCGCACGTATCGACCTGGGCGCAATCAGCTATGGCTCGGTTCAGGACTACGTAAATGGTGGCCAGATGGTCGCGCTGGGGCAGCCCAATGCCGAGCGCAACGCGATGCTCGGTGATATCCCGACCTTCAAGGAGCAGGGCGTCGACTTCACTATCGACAAGCCTTACGTCGTGGCCTTTCCGAAAGGTACCGACACCGCGATTGTGGGCAAGATGGCTGACATCATGAAGCAGATCACCGAAATGCCCGAGTACGCGGAGGAGCTGAAAAAGTTCAAGCAGCCGGTTGCCTACTATGGCACCGAAGAGTCCAGGAAAATCCTCGCCAAGACCCGCGACGACTTCATGGAATTCAAGGATGTTTTGCGCAACAAGTAAGACCTGAAGCTGGCTGGCCCGAGCGTCAGCCAGCTTTGCCTGGCCAATATCCCGAGGTTTTCCGATGGCTACCTGTAAGAAAAAAGAGCTGATTATCGGCGGCATCATGCTTGCTACCGCACTCGGTTATCTGGTGATGAGCTTCAAACTCCCGGGCCATTCCGGTATTGATGCGGCATTCGTTCCTACCCTGCTGGCAGCGCTGCTCTGCCTGCTCGCCGTCATACAACTATTCAGTGCTTTCACCACCCCGCAGGCGCCTGCCGATGACGTCCCGCATGTCGACACCGAGGATACGAGCAGCGCGATAGACGTGAAAACAGTGGTCAAGACGCTGGCATTGATCGTGGGCTACATCGCCCTGATGAAGCCGATCGGGTTTCCAATCATGACCGTGGTCTATCTGTATCTGCAATTCATCGTATTGACCCCGATTGATCAAAAGGCAAGGCATATCACCTACGCGCTGATCGCCGTGTGTACCTCTGCTGTCATCTATCTGTTGTTCCGCGAGGCCTTCGATTTGATGCTGCCCGCCGGCCTGACGAATTTCTAGGAGTATCGAGCATGCTCGACTTGTTGCAGCAAGGCTTCGGTGCCGTCTTCTCGATCAATATCATGTTACTGATGGCCATCGGCGTGGCCGTAGGCATCGTGTTTGGGGCAGTGCCTGGGCTGTCGGCCACGATGGCTGTAGCGCTGTGCCTGCCGCTGACCTTTACCATGGGGCCTCAGGCCGGTCTTTCGTTGTTGGTCGCGCTTTTCATCGGCGCAACCTCCGGAGGTCTGATTTCGGCGATCCTGCTGAAGATACCTGGCACACCCTCATCAATCGCCACGGTGTTCGACGGCGGGCCGCTGATGGAGCAGGGGCATGGCGTCAAGGCGCTCGGGATTGGCATTGTGTTTTCCTTTCTGGGGACTTTGTTCAGTATCGCGGCCTTGATGTCTATCGCCCCGCAATTGGCCAAGGTGGCACTGCGCTTCGGCCCGCATGAGTATTTCGCCATTGCCGTATTTTCCTTGACCCTGATTGCGACGCTGTCTGCGGGCTCTATGGCCAAGGGCCTGTTCGCGGGAGCACTGGGTTTCGCCGTATCTACCGTCGGTATTGCTCCGGTTGAAGCAATCCGCCGCTTCACCTTCGGTCTTCCTGAGCTGAACGGCGGCTTTTCCATGCTCACGGTGATGATTGGCATGTTCGCTGTGGCCGAGATTATCAAGCTCGCCGAAAACGGTCGTTATGCGAAGCAGGGCAAAGCGCGCTCAGTAAGCATGAAAAACATTAAAGGCTTCGGCTTTTCAATGAAGGAATTTCGCGAGCAGATTCCCAATGCCTTTCGCTCGGGGTTGATAGGCTTGGGTATCGGCATTTTGCCGGGCATCGGCGCTGGCACCTCGAACCTGGTGGCTTATATCATCGCCAAAAAGCGCGCCAAGGACCCGGATTCCTACGGTAAGGGCAACATTGGTGGGGTAGTGGCCAGCGAAACGGCCAACAACGCCGGTATTGGTGGCGCCATGATGCCATTGATGACCCTAGGCATTCCCGGCGATACCGTTACTGCCATCATGCTGGGCGGCTTTCTGATCCATGGTATCCAGCCGGGTCCGCTGTTGTTCATCAGCCAAGGTCCGTTGGTGTACACCATCTTCGCTGCATTGATCGTTGCTACTTTCATGATGCTGTTCATGGAGTTCTATGGCCTGCGCCTGTTCATCAAACTGCTGGATGTGCCGAAACATATCCTGCTGCCGATCATTCTGGTGCTCTGTGTAGTTGGGGCTTTCGGCTTGTCCAGCCGCCTGTTCGATGTTTGGTCGATTGTACTGTTCGGTGTACTTGGCTATGGCTTCGTCAAGGCAGGTATGCCCGCAGCACCGTTTATCATCGGCTTCATTCTCGGGCCTATGGCCGAAACCAACTTGCGTCGGGGACTGATGCTGTCGGACGGCAACTTCCTGGCCTTCCTCGCCAACCCCATCGCCGCCTCGTTTCTTGGTCTGGCACTAGCCTTCATTATCTGGCAGGTCTACAGCGCCATGCGCCCGAAAAAGAGTGTGATCGACGAGATCCTCCGCTCTTGATCTAACAAGCGTTGAGTTAAAGCGAATGGCTCACCCGCATCGGTCTGAATATCGATGCGGGTGAGCCATTCGCTATCACGAGCTGCGACGTCAGGAGTCCTGAGTCAAGGCGTCCAGATATCCACCTCCTTGGCATCGACGGTCTTGGGCAGCAGGCCGGCGGCAAAGAATGCGTCGGGGATTTTCTGTTGCTCGCCCAGTTGCTCGGCCTTGACCGGTTGCACGTCATAACTGCGCGCCGCCTTCGAGAACGGAGAATGGGTGCGCAGTTAGGAATAAAAACATAGTTATTCATTCCTTGTGGATGTTGATGGGCTCGCGCACCTTATGTGCAACATCCCGTCAATTCCCGAGGAACAATCATATGACCATCAAGGCAATCAACGTTCGCAACCAGTTCAAAGGTGTCATCAGCGCCATCGTCGAAGGCCAGGTGGTTTCGGAAATCGATGTGCAAACCGCGTCGGGCATCGTCACTTCGGTCATCACCACCCGTTCGGTGCACGACCTTGATTTGAAGATCGGCAGCGAAGTCATCGCTTTTGTTAAATCCACCGAAGTGTCGATTGCCAAGCTCTGACTCTCGGCCGTTGGGGCGAGGTTCATTCATAAATGAAGAGAGCGGCTTTAACCGCTCATTTGTTTGTGTTGGTTATCAAGCCACCCGCTCTTGCGCCTCGCGTTCGCGTTGCGCGAACAATTCGCGGGTCAGGGGGATGAGTTTCTTGCCGTAGTCGATGGCGTCGTCCAGTGGGTCAAAACCACGGATCAGGAAGGTGGTGATGCCCAGGTCGTAGTAGTCGAGCAACGCCTCGGCCACTTGCTCCGGCGTCCCCACCAGTGAAGTCGAATTGCCTTGCGCACCCAGCAGGCCAGCGATGCCGGTCCACAGGCGTTTGTCCAGGCGCGAGCCTTGGGCGGCAGCGGCGAGCAGGCGGCGGGAGCCTTCGTTGGGCGGTTCGCGGCGCACAAAACCATTGGCCTGCGCGATGGCCGTGACGACGGAACGCACTTGCTCGTAAGTCTCGCCCCACAGCGCATACACGTCGGCATGCTTGCCGGCCACGGCGATGGCGGCTGGCGATGAACCGCCGAAATACACCGGGATATGTGCCTGTTGCGGGGATTTCACCAGCGAATGCGCGCCTTCGAACTGGTAGTACTCGCCTTGATGATCGAACGGTTTTTCGCTGGTCCATTCCTGACTCACGATCCCCAGGTATTCATCGGTACGCGCGTAACGTCCGTCCTTGCCAATGTGACTGCCGTCGGCGCGCAGCTCCTTGTCATTGCCGCCGGTAATGATGCGAATCGCGGTGCGGCCACCGTTGAACACGTCCAGCGTCGCGAACTGACGGGCAGCCACGGTCGGGGAGATGAAGCCGGGGCGGTGGGCGATCAAAAACTTGAGTTTGCTGGTGACAGTGGAGGCATGCGCCGCGCCAAACGCGCTGTCCGGGGGTAATTATAAAAAATTCGCATTGTCCTCATAGCGCTTCGAAGCCCGATTGAGGCTTGCGCAGCAGTTGCGCCGGACCCAGCTCCGCCACCGAGCACACGCCAAGCATGGCCATGTCGCGGGACACTTCGTTGGCGAGCAGGTCGATGGCGTGGGCGATTCCCGCCTGGCCGGCCACGGCACTGGCAAAGGCGAACGGGCGACCGACAAAGACAAACTTCGCGCCCAGCGCCAGGGCCTTGAGCACATCGGTGCCGCGCCGGACTCCGCTGTCGAGCATCACCGGGACATGCGGGCAGGCCTTCACGATGTCGGGCAATACATGCAGCGGGGCGACTGCGCCGTCCAGTTGGCGGCCGCCATGGTTGGAAACGATGATCCCATCGGCGCCGTACTCGCAGGCTTTGATCGCATCGTCCTTGTGCAAAATCCCCTTGATCACCAGAGTGCCCGGCCAAAGGCTGCGAACCAGCTGCAGATGCGTCCAGTTCAGATGGCCGCGATCGGCAAAGGTCCGGCCAACGGTCGAGGACATGATCGGTGCGCTGCGGTGGGCATAATTGTTTTCAAAATGCGGCATGCCGTGCTTGAGCAGGGTTTTGAAGAACGTGCCAAACAGCCAGCGCGGATGCGTGATGCCGTCCCAGGCCAGGCGCAATCCTGGCCGTAGCGGAGTAGAAAACCCGGCGCGCAGGTTGTTCTCACGATTGGCCTGGACCGGCGTGTCGACGGTAATTACCAGGGTCTTGAAACCCGCCGTCTGCGCCCTTTGCACCAGCGCGATGATATTCGGCTCGTCCCCCGGCAGATAAGCCTGGAACCAGGCTTGCGGGTTGGCTTTGACGACATCCTCCAGCGGGATCAAGGATGAGCCGCTCATGATCATCGGGATGTTCGCTGCCGCTGCAGCCTGGGTCAGGATCAGGTCGCCGCGATAGGCGTACAACGCGCTGATGCCCATAGGCGCAATGCCGAAGGGCGAGTTGAACGTCTGGCCAAACAGCTCCGTGGTCTGGCTGCGTCGGGAGATGTCCACCAGCGAGCGGGTGACGAACGCATAATCCGTGAAAGCCTTGCGGTTCCATGCGAGCGATACATTGTCTTCGGCAGCGCCCGCCACATAACCGAAGATGGGCCGTGGCAGATGTTTTTCAGCGGCCGCTTCGAAGTCATCCAGACGCAGCAGCGGCTTCAATCGGCGAGCGCTGCCGGACGTTTGGCGGGGGCGTTGTTCTACATCGGCTGCGGGGGAAAGTTGCATGCGGTTCTCTTCATTGGTCAAGAGTGGGATCCTGGGCGGGCGCGATGGGGTGGATCTCAGTTGCCGACCTGAATCCGTTCAGGCCGAGACATTGCCCAGAATAGTCGGGCAATGCATGACTCGCCGCTGCGGGTGGCAACGTCCGCGTGCTGACGTGGCGTCCGCGGCTGATTGCGAAAGAACAGCACCTGATAATCAAGCAATGCCTGCTCGATGGCGTCGCGTTGGTCGTCGGTCAGCTCTTGGCTCAGGTCGACGCCACTGATCTGCGCGCCAAGGGCTGGGGGATGGGGGAGGTGTGCAGGGTCATGGTTGGAACCCGGATTTCCTGTGTGGGACTTGTCTCCGGTTTCACTCCGCCGAAGACGGTTTTTCCCACAGATTGATGCCGCCTTCCACCGCAAACCGGTCGATCTCGGCCAGTTCTTCCGGGCTGAAATCGAGGTTTTTCAGTGCCTCGACGTTCTCGACGATTTGTTCCGGCCGACTCGCACCAATCAACGCCGAGGTCACGCGTGGATCGCGCAAGGTCCAGGCCAGAGCCATTTGCGCCAGACTCTGGCCGCGACGCTTGGCGATGTCATTGAGCGCCAGCACGTGCTCAAGGTTTTCCTCCGACAAATGCGCCGCCTGCAACGAGCCACCGCCCGGACGATTGATCCGCGCGTTCTCGGGAATGCCGTTCAGGTATTTGTCGGTCAGCAAGCCCTGGGCCAGCGCGGTGAAGGCGATCACGCCCGCGCCGAGTTCTTCGGTGGCGTCCAGCAAGTCTTTTTCTATCCAGCGATTGAGCAGGTTATAAGCCGGTTGATGGATCAACAGCGGTACTTTCCACTCTTTGAGCAGCGCCGCCATCTCCCGGGTTTTGCTGCCGGAATAGGAAGACAGACCGATGTACAACGCCTTGCCTTGCTGCACTGCCGTAGCCAGTGCGCTGGCGGTTTCTTCCAGCGGCGTATGCGGATCGAATCGATGTGAATAAAAGATATCCACGTAATCCAGACCCATGCGTTGCAGGCTTTGATCGAGGCTGGCCAGCACGTATTTGCGCGAACCGCCGCCCTGACCATAAGGCCCCGGCCACATGTCCCAACCGGCTTTGGTGGAGATGATCAGCTCGTCGCGATAGCGGGCGAAATCTTCGCGCAACAAACGTCCGAAATTGACCTCGGCGCTGCCATACGGCGGGCCATAGTTGTTGGCGAGATCGAAATGATTGATGCCCAGATCAAACGCCGTGCGCAACATCGCGCGTTGCGTATCGATGGGCGTGCTGTCGCCAAAGTTGTGCCACAACCCCAGGGACAACGCCGGCAGGACCAGGCCACTGCGACCGGTGCGGCGGTAGGGAATGATCTCGTAACGATTTTCCGCTGCGATGTAAGTCATGACTTGTCTCCTTGAGTCAGGTTGGACGGCTGAACAAACATGCGTTGTGACGGCTGAACCAGAGTCAGGTTCTCATTATTCGACCGCCGGGTCAGTAGTGCCCGACGGTTTTGTCCCGTGCCCAACCCCCACCCAGCGCCCGATACAACTGAACCCGGTCGATGGCGGCAGCGGTGGCGCTGTCCACCAAAGCGCTTTCGTTCTCCAGCAGCGCGCGTTGCACGCCAAGCACGTTGATAAAGTCCACCGCTCTTTGGGTGTAGCGGTCCCGGGCGGTGCTCAGGGCGATGTTGTTCTGGCTGACGGCTTCCTGCAACGCAGTGTGCCGTTGCTTTTCGGCGGCGTAGTCGGTCACCGCGTTATCCACCTCATGCCAGGCATTGAGCACCACGCGTTGATAGTTGATGGCCGCTTCTTGTTCCTGTTGTTTGCGCAGTTCCAGGGTGCCGGTCAGGCGCCCGCCCTGAAAAATCGGCAGGTACAGGCTTGGACCGAGCGACCATTGGCGCGAGTTCCAGGCGCCGAGATCCGAGCCGTCCAGGGCTTGCGAACCCAAGGTCGCACCCAGGCTGACCCGTGGATAGAAGTCGGCCTGCGCCACGCCAATCGCGGCAGTGGCCCGGTGCAAGGCGGCTTCGCTTTGCTGGATGTCCGGGCGTCGCTGCGCCAGTTCCGAAGGCAGTCCCAGCGGCACGTCCGGGGCTGGATGGGGAATGCTTCTGGGTTCGATCAATTCGGCATTCAGCGCCCGCGGCGGTTCGGCGAGCAGGTAACTCAGGGCATTGATCAAGCGGTCTTGCTCGGCGCCCAAGGCCGGGATCACCGCTTCAATGGTCGCGACTTGCGCGGCGGCATTGGATGTATCGAGGTTGGTGGTGACGCCATTCTCGAAGCGGGTCTGGGTCAACTGCCGACTTTGCCGGGCAATTTCCAGGTTTTGCCGAGCCACGCCGAGTTTCGCCTGCACGCCGCGCAAGCGAATGTAGTCGGTGGCGGTTTCGGCGGCGATGCTCAATAGCACGCCGTCACGCTGGGCCTGAGTCAGCTGGATTTCCGCATCGGCGGCTTCGATGTTGCGCCGCACATGGCCCCACAAATCGATTTCCCAGCTGGCGTCCAGCGTGCTGCTCCATAGCTCGAACGGCGCCTGGCCCGCTTGCCCCGATGGATCATTCAGGCCTTCGGCGCTGTTGCGCGCGCGACGGTAGCTGCCATTGGCGCTGACGCCGGGCAGTTGCTGGCTGCCGGTGACCTGGCGCATGACGCGGCTCTGCTCCAGGCGATTACTCGCCCCGCGCACATCAAGGTTGGCCTTCGCGGCACGCTCGACCAATGAGGTCAGCTGCGCGTCGCCCAGCTGCTGCCACCATTGGCTATCGGCGGGGCTGCCCGGCGTTGCGCCCGAGTGCGGCGACGCTTGCCAGATCGTTGGCAATTGCGCATCGGGTCGCTGAAAGTCCGGCCCGACGCTGCAAGCACCGAGGCCAAGCATTGCCAGAAACAGCAGGCTGTATTTCATCTCAATGCCCCTGCGCCGTATCGATTCGGGCGATCACCGACATGCCGATGCGCAGCTTGTCCAGGTCGGGCTGACTGGCGTCGAAGCGGATTTTGACCGGCAGGCGCTGGGCGACTTTGGTGAAGTTGCCAGTGGCGTTATCCGGAGCAATCAATGAGAACGACTGGCCAGTGGCCGGGGCGATGCTGTCGATATAACCGGTGAAAGCGTGATCGGGATAGCTGTCAACGCTCAGCTCGACCTTCTGCTGCGGCCGCATGTGGGCCAGCTGGGTTTCGCGAAAGTTGGCAACCACGAAGGCATCTTGCAGCGGGACGATGGCCATCAGTGCCTGACCTTGGGAAACATAGGCGCCGACCCGTACCGAGCGCTGGCCGACCATGCCGTCCTGCGGCGCGGTGATTCGGGTATAGGACACATTCAGCTGCGCCTGCTGCAATGCCGCCTGATCCTTGGCCAGCGCGGCCTTGGCCACTTCGAGCTGCGCCTTGAGCACGTCCAGGCTTTTGGTTGCCGCCACGCGAGAGGCTTCATCGCGGTCGCGGGCCGCCTGCCAGCCGAGCAACTCGGCGTCGGCTTTCTGCCGCTCCTGCTGAGTGCCAGCACCGGCATTGGACAGGTTCAGGTAGCGCCGGGCGTTTTCCTGGGCGAACTTCAGCGATGCCGAGGTCGCGCGGGTGGTTGCCGCTGCTTGATCGATAACCGCTGCCTGACGCTCGATGCTGGCCTTGAGATTGAGAATCTGCGCCGAAGCCGCCTGGACATTGGCGGTCGCCGATGCCTGGGCAGCCAGCAGATCGGCGCTGTCGATCTCGGCCAGCAATTGGCCTGCCTTGACCAGCTGGTTGTCTTCTACGGCAACCTTGACGATCTGCCCGGACAGACGTGGCGACACCAGCACCGAATCGGCGCGGATATAGGCATCGTCGGTGTGCTCGACGCTCCCGCCGCTTATCAGGCGATAGCCGACATAAGCCGCGCAGACGACGATCGTGATGCCGATCAGAGAGAGGGCGGTTCTATGTTGTTTCATGTCGGTACCGGAGGTTGCGGTGGATAGGCGCGTTTAGGAAGGGTCAGCAGGATGACCAATAAAACGCTGATAAAGGCCAGCACGGCCAGGAAGGCATCGCTGAAACTCAGTACATAGGCTTGTTCGCGAACCTGTCGCGCCAGAGCCGAAGTGGCTTGCGCGGTCTGCATGGGGGCAAGCGATTGCACTCGCGAAGCGACCCCGTCGAGCAGGACGTTGGAATGAAAGTGCTCGCGATGGGTGACGAAGTTTTCCAGGGCGGACGCGGCCATCACCGACGATAAACCGCGCAAGGTGTTGACCATCGACGAGGCGAACGGGCCTTCCACGGGTTGAATCACGCTGGTGGCATTCATCAGCAATGGCACCACAACCAAGGGCTGACCAATGGTGTGCAGGATCTGCAGCAGGTAAAAGTCATCGCGAATCCACTCGCTGGTAATCAACGAGCCGCCCAGACAGGCAATGGTCAGCAGCACCAGTCCGGCGGCGATCACATAGCGCGAATCAACCCGATTACGATTGATCAGCAGCGCCACCAGCGGCGCAATCACCAGTTGCGGCAGCGCAATGATCAGCGCCGTCGGCATGGTTTGCAGTGGTCGGTAGCCCTGGATCTGCATCAGGTACGAGGCGGGAATGCCGCTGCCGGCCATGGCGACAAACAGAAACAGGATCAGCGTGATCAGCCCGTAAGCGAAGTTGCGACGCTGTAGCAGCTGCAATTTGAACAGCGGCAGCGGGTGAAACCATTCGTTGAGCAGAAACAGCGGGATGCAGATCGCCGCGCCGAGGAGCAGGGTTGTGATCAGCGGCGAGTTCAACCAGTCCAGGCGTTCGCCCTGGGTCAAGGCGATGATCAGCATCGAAAGGCCCGCCACACCCAGCAGCATGCCGCGCCAATCCGCCTGGCGGAATCGCTCCAGACGCAGCGGGTCCTGGGGCAAGCCATAGGCGATCAAGGCCGCGCCGAGCAGTCCGCTGGGAATGATTTGCCAGAACACCATGCGCCAGTCGGAGCCTTCTGCCCATAAAGCGGCCAACGGCATCGCCAGATTGGGGCCGAAGGTGGCGGTCAGCGCGTAGGCTGACAGGCCATAAAGTTTGATATGCCAAGGCAGGAATCGCAGTGCGGCGGTCATCAATAATGGGGGCAAAGCGCCGCCCGCCAGCCCTTGCAGCAAGCGCAGACTGACCAGGCTTTCCAGATTGGGCGCAAAGGGAATGATCGCGCCGAACAAGGTAAAGGTGAAAGTCATGACAATAGCGAAGCGCCGCAGGGAAAACGTCACCGCGAACCAGGGCGCGATCAACATGGCCGACACTTCGGCGGCGGCATAGACCGAGCTGACCCAGGTGCCTTGATCATGGCCCAGGCCATAAACGCCGAGAATATCGGCCAGGGATATTTCGGTGACCCGGTCGTTGATGCCGGATGTGAGCGCAGCAATCAGCACGCCCACCAGGCCCAGCGCGAGACGCATGGTAAACGGCGCAGGTGCCGGAGGAGGGGAAGGCGCTGACACGTAAAAATCCTGCTAAGGTAATATGAGATAAACCTACAATGTGGTACACCGTACCAATCAGTGGTACATAAGGCAAGGCGCATGATGACAATTTCAGATACAGATCGCGGTGGGGTGCAGGTCATTTCCCGGGCGGCAGCCATTCTTCGCTGTCTGGAAGGGGAGCCAGCGGGGTTGAGCCTGGGAGAAATCGCCAAGCGCTGCGCTTTGCCGCGTTCAACTGTCCAGCGTTTGGTGGACGCTCTGGCGCTGGAAGAATTGCTGGAAGTCCATGGACGGGGCGGGGTTTGCCTGGGGCCTGCCTTGATGCGTCTGGCGTCCCACAGTCATGTGGATATCGTCCAGAGATCCCGACCGTATCTGGAGGCCCTGGCTGCGGAAACCGGGGAAACCACGTTACTGGCCAGCGCCACCGGAGCCGAGGTGCTGATTCTGCATACGGTGGTGTCGAGCCAGACGCTGCGGGTTTCACCGGTACCGGGGGGCTTTTTGAATATCTATGGCACCGGTGGTGGCAAAACCCTGTTGGCGACGATGGACGATGAAGCGGTCATCAAACTGCTCGGACGGAAAATCAAACCCCTGACCCCTAACACGCTGACCTTGCCTGATTTGCTCAAGCAGTTGGAGCAGATTCGCAGCAACGGACTTGCCTTTGGTAATGAAGAACACACGATGGGCGTGGCGTCGGTCGCGGTAAGCCTGCAAACGCCGCAGGGTTACTACTCCATCGACGTGGCAGGCCCCGCATGGCGCATCAGAGAGGCCCGGGAAAGTATCGAAAATGCATTGCTCAGATGCCGGGACGAGCTGCTTAGCGGGCTGCGGTCTATTGACTGATGCAACGCTCCCGTTGGCGAGGCTTGCCCGCGAAGAACGATGACGCGGTGTGTCTGTTGCACCGAGGCGCCTGATTCGCGAGCAAGCTCGCACACAGAATGGGGTGAGCTGGCGGGATTTATTGTTAAAGTTGTTGATATAACATAACATTTGCCGGTCTTTCCTAAGATCGCGTGCAGCGCTTCGTCTTATTGATATCCGCCAGCTGGCGCTGCAATGAATTCCCTGACCCCGAGTGTTCCATGCCGTCCATGACGACCCCTTTCCTGAAGCCGCTGGTGTCCACGCGCTTGCAGTCCATCGATGCATTGCGTGGCCTGATTATCCTGTTCATGTTGCTTGACCACGTGCGGGAAACTTTCCTCCTGCATCTGCAGGTTTCCGATCCAATGGACGTGACCAGCACGCCGCCGGATTTGTTTCTGAGCCGCACCCTGGCGCATTTGTGTGCGCCGCTGTTCATCTTTCTCACTGGCTTGTCGGCGTTTTTGTACGGCGAGCGCCACGACAAGGCTGGAGTCTCCGGGTTCCTGTTCAAGCGCGGCCTGTTCCTGATTGTGCTGGAGTTCACCCTGGTGAATTTCGCCTGGACTTTCCAGTTTCCGCCGACCTCCATCTATCTGCAGGTCATCTGGGCGATTGGCCTGAGCATGGTCGCCCTGGCGGTGCTGATTGTCTTGCCGCGCTGGGCGCTGGTGACCTTGGGGCTAGTGATCATTGCCGGGCATAACCTGCTGGACTCCCTGCACTTCGGCAAGGATTCGGCCATGTATGTGCCTTGGGCGATCCTGCATGATCGCGGCTGGTTGCAGCCGTTCGAGGGCTTGCGATTGCGCACGTCCTACCCGGTGCTGCCGTGGATCGGGGTGATTGCCCTGGGTTACGCCGCCGGACCGTGGTTTGCGGCGGGTGCCGATGCAGGCACGCGTCAGCGCAAACTGGTCGCCTGTGGATTCGGCGCGCTTGCGCTGTTCTTCGTGCTGCGTCTGATCAATGGTTATGGCGAGAAGCCTTGGGTATCCGGCGAGACCGGCGTGCAAACGGTGATGAGCTTTTTCAACATCACCAAATACCCGCCATCGCTGGTATTTCTCAGCCTGACGCTAGGGCTGGGTCTGTTGCTGCTGGTCTGGTTCGAGCGTGCGGCGGGGCGCGGCTGGATGAAGCCGCTGCTGGTGTTTGGTGCCGCGCCGATGTTCTTTTATCTGCTGCACCTGTATGTGTTGAAGATTCTGTACCTGATCGCCACGGCAATCTGGGGCGCCAACAAGGGCGATTATTTCGGCTTTGATTCGGTCGGCGCGGTGTGGCTGTGTTCGATATTGCTGGCGGCCGGGTTGTTCCCTGCGGTTCGCGCCTTCGCCAGTTTCAAGGCGCGACGCAAGGACATTGTCTGGTTGAAGTATTTCTAACCCACAAAGCTGGCAGCAAATGCTGCCAGCTTTTCCCCGCTTACTCGTGATGCGCCTCACCGAGGAAGGTCAGCGAAGTAAACAGCCCTTGTTCGTCGATATCGGCGTTGCCCTTCACCGGCACCACGGTTTCGGCAGCAATGATATTCAAGCCCTCATTACGCACCACCACCGAAGCCTTGCCTTCAGCGTCAGTGGTTGCACTCACCACGTCGGGCTGGCTGCGATAGTCGCCAATCAACTTGATCCCCGCAACAGGCTTGCCGTTGAGCAGGACCTGCACCGGCAGCGCTTTGCCCGGCCCGACCTTCAGCGGATCGACCTGCGGAATGATCACCAGCTTCAGGCGTTCCAGCGAGGGCAGCTTTGTTTCGGGTTGATAAATAGCCAGGCTGTACTTGAACGTCTGCAACGCAGTGACGGCACCGGGCACTTCGCTGCGGCCTTTGTTGACCCATTTTTTGTCGGCGGTCTGCGACCACATGCCATTGTTCAGCGCCACGGCCATCATCGCAGGATGGCTCAACGGCTGGAGGCGGGCATGATCGGCCAGACGCTCGACGGTGACCGGAATCATCTTGCCGCTCATGTCATAGGCCCAGGCACCGCTGACTTTCTGCGCCTTGAACGCGCTGTCCTCGGCACCATGGCCATAAACCACTTCAATGTTGCCGCGCCGTTCTTCGGTCCACAGGCCGTGGGCCTGGGCCTGGGCCTGGCTGAGGGACAAAGCGCCAAACAGGCTCAGGGTCAGGATTGTTTTTGTGTAGGGCATGGGTGATTCCTTGCAGGATCAGAGGTTGAGGGAAAGGCTGACAGTCAAGTTGCGCGGCTCACCGGGGTTGACCCAATAATTGCTGTAGGAGCGCTCGTAGTATTTTTCGTCGAACAGGTTGTTAAGGTTCAGGCCGACGGTGACGTTATCGGTGGCCTTGTAGTGCGCGAGCAGGTCGACGGTGTGGTACGCCGGCAGCTCGAAACGTCCGCCTGATTCGCCCGAACGGTCGCCCACATACGTCAACGCTGCGCCTAGGTCCGAGCCCTTGAGCGCGCCGTTCTGGAACTCGTAGACGCCGAGCAGGCTGCCGCTGCGTTTGGCCACGCCGAGAATCCGGCTGCCGGCGGGGATTGCCGTATCGCCCTTGGTCACTTCGGCATCAATCCAGGCAAACGCGCCAATAACCCGAATCGCCTCGCTCAGCTGACCATTGAATTGCAGATCGACACCCTGGCTGCGCGCTTTGCCCATGGCCCGGCTGCTGTCGCTGGCTGGATCAAGGGCCAGGACGTTTTCTTTCTCGATATGAAAGGCGGCGAGGGTGGCGCTCAAGCGCTCGTCAAACCATTCGGTCTTGATCCCGAGTTCGTAACCGACGCCTTCTTCAGGCTTGAAAGTCTTGCCTGCCGCATCCAGCCCGTTATTGGGTTTGAACGACGTAGAGGCGTTGGTGAATACGCCCAGTTCAGGGGTGAGCTGATAGAGCAGACCTGCGCGGTAAGTGAGTTCGTCGTGGCGCTGCTGGCTGGTGGCGTTTTTTGTGAAGTCGTCGATCTGCTGGTCGAAATGCTCGAAGCGCGCACCCAGCATGCCGCGCAGGCGCTCGGTAAAGACGATTTGATCCTGAAGGTTCAGCGCCTGGCTTTCGACGTGCTCATAAAAGTCGGTGCCCGAGCGCGCGCCATTGGGCTTGGGCTGACCGTAATCCGGCCGATAGATGTCGATGGCATACGGGCTGCCGGCGATGGCCGTGACGCGTTCGTTCTTGCGGTAATTCTCGTATTCGGTGCCGATCAACAGCTGATGCTGCCAACTGCCGATGTCCACCAGCCCGCGCAGCTCCAGTTGCGTGATGCTGTCGTGCCAGTTCATGTCCCGCTCGCGATAGCGCCGGGACAGGGTGTGACCATCGGCGTTCAGCGGGCGATTTTCCGAGGCAAAACCGGACAGTTCGCCCTGTTTGTAATGACTGGCCAGGCGCAGCGACCAGACATCATTGAGGCGATGCTCCAGCGCGGCCTGAATCATGTTGTTGTCGTTATCGATATCGCCGTCGTTGGGCTCACCGAAGAAGCTGCGCCGGGAAACGCCGCTCCATTTGTTGTTCGGCGCAACGATGCCCCGGTCGAAGGTCGAACTGTGGCGGACGAACTCGGTTTCCAGCGACAGATGCGTATCCGGGTCCAGCTGCCAGCTGAAGGTGGGCGCGACCAACGCCCGTTTGCTCTCCACGTGATCGCGGAAGCTGTGGTTGTCTTCCACGGCGAGATTGACCCGCGACAGCAAGGTTTGCTCATCATTGAGCGGGGCGTTGACGTCCAGCGCGGTGCGATAGCGGTCCCAGCTTCCGGCGCTGGTTTGCAACGTGGTGAAGGCCTCGGCCTGCGGTTTTTTGCTGACAATGTTAACGGTGCCGCCGGGATCGCCACGCCCATAGAGACTGGCGGCCGGACCTTTGAGGACTTCGATACGCTCGACGTTGGCCGCGTCCGGCGTGCTTGGGTAGCCGCGGTTGGCGCTGAAACCGTCCTTGTAGAACTCCGACGTGGTGAAGCCGCGGATGCTGTATTCATACAGCGTCAAGCCGCCGAAGTTATTCTGCTTCGACACGCCGCCGGCATAGTCCAGCGCCCGCTCCACGTTGTTGCTGCCCAGATCCTGTAATACCCGAGCGGGGATCACGCTAATGGACTGCGGGATATCTTTGATCGCGGTGTCGGTTTTTGTCGCGCTGACCGAGCGGGTTGCGCGGTAGCCGCTGACAGGGCCGGTAGCCGACTCGTAAGCGGTATCGGCATTGACGGTTATGGCATCAAGTTCGAGGGCCTGCGGTGTTTGATCGGCGAAGCTGACATCGGCCATGAGACCAAAAGCGAGGCCTGCGAAGGAGACCATATTGCGGGGAGGCATGTCTGACGTTCCTGATAGATTCGTTATAGTATAACGTTTCTATCAAGAATGACTTTCAACAATAAACCCCGTCAGATGTTACCGGATGTTGCGGCAGATTGAGGCCAATGACTTCGATCTGCCGCTGTGCATCAGGTTCGGAAACGCTTGACCAGCGCATCCAGTTCGCTGGACAGCACCGCGAGGCTCTTGGAGTCGTTGCGTGCCGCTTCGGCCAGATCGGCAACCAGCTGCGCATCACCATGAATCTGGCTAATGTGCCGATTGATGTCTTCAGCCACATGGTGTTGTTCTTCGGCAGCCGTGGCGATCTGGGTATTCATGTCGCGGATCACGTCCACCGATTCGCGAATCTGCCCGAAGCTGTTGCGCGCCTGGCCGATTTTCTCCACCGATTGCTGGGAAACGCTGAGGCTGGCATGCATCTGTTGCGTGACCGAAGACGTGCGACGGGCCAGCGTGCCCAGCAGGTTATCGATTTCGGCCGTGGAGTCGGCGGTGCGCTTGGCGAGGGCGCGCACTTCATCGGCCACGACCGCGAAGCCCCGACCTTGTTCGCCTGCGCGAGCGGCTTCGATGGCGGCGTTGAGCGCCAGCAGGTTGGTTTGCTCGGCAATGGAGCGAATGGTGTCCAGGATCGACTGGATGGCGGTGCTGTCTTTTTCCAGCTGCACCATGGCGGTGGCCGATTGGGACAGTTCGGCACTCAGTTGATCGACGCTGCTGACCGCATCGTCGATCTGGCGCTGACCTTCGCGGGCCTGACGCTGGCCGCTGTCGGCCGAATCGGCAGCCTGGCTGCAGGAGCGGGCCACTTCGTTGGCGGTGGCGACCATTTCGTGGAACGCGGTGGACACCATGTCCACCGCCTCACGTTGCCGGTCGGCAGCTTCGGCCATGTCCTGTGACACGCGCGTCGAACTGGTGGAGGTGTCGAGGATTTTCGTCGCCGCCAGCCCGATATGCTGGATCAGGCTGCGAATGGCGGTCAGGAACTGATTGAACCAGTTGGCCAGTTGCGCGGTTTCGTCATTGCCGCGCACCGTCAGGTTTTTGGTCAGGTCGCCTTCACCTTGGGCGATGCCTTCGAGGCCGCTGGCCACACTGCGGATCGGACGCACGATCAGCGAGGCGAAACTGGCGCCGACCAGAGCGAAAATCACCGCCAGTACCGCCGCGATTACCGCAATCAGCCAGGTCAGGCGAGTGGCCGAACTCATGACCTCATCCTGCTTGATCAGGCCAATGAAGTTCCAGCCCAGTTGTTCTGATGGAAACACGTTGGCCATGTAGCGTTCGCCATCGAGCTCAACTTCCACCAGCCCGCTGCTGACTTTCGCCAATTCGGCGTAGCCATCACCGAGCTCGGCGATTTTCTTGAAGTTATGCTCGGGCTTGCGCGGATCGACCAGGATATTGCCGCTCTTTTCCAGGAGCATCAGGTAGCCGCTTTCGCCGAGTTTGATCTGCTTGACGATGCTGGTCAGCTGCTTGAGCGTCACGTCAATGCCGACCACGCCACCGGGATTGCCCAAGGCGTTGGTAATGGTGCGCCCGGTATTGACCATCACCGCGTCGTCAGCTGCCCAATAGTAGGCATCGCTGCGCACGACCTTGCCGGGATTGGCCAGCGCTGCCTTGTACCAAGGGCGCACGCGTGGGTCGTAGTCACCGAACTTCTGACCTTCCGGCCATGGCACATAAGTGCCGTTGGCCAGACCGTAGGAAATGTACGAGTAAGCGGGGTGGCTGACGCCCAGGCGATTGAACAGGGCGATGATGCTCTTGTCCGTTTCAGACTCTGGCGCATTCTGCTGATCGGGCGTCATGAAGCTTTTGAGGCCGTTACCCGCGCCGGTCAGCAGCGGATTGGCGACCAGGTACTCGACGTTCTGGCTGATCCCGTCGAAAAACAGCTGCATGGCATTGGCGACCTGCCGGATTTCCCGGCCACTGCTGTCGACGAAACCATCTGCCGCATCGTTGCGCAGGTTGACAATGACGATGCTGGCGACCACGACGATCGGCAAGCAAGCGATGACGGCGAACGCCCAGGTCAGTTTCTGTTTGATATTCATCCGAACTCCAGAGAGCTGCTGACCGAGAACCCCAGTACCGCTGGCGTTGATCGTGCAGGCACGCAAATAACGCAAAAATTAGTCATATGGTATACCGCTATCGGCGTCATTCCGGGGTTCTTGAAGGGTGTTCGCGGAGCAGGTCGCTGGCAGGCATGAGATGCCTGTTCGCGTCAGCCCGGGTAGCCCAGTTCGCGGCTGATTCGCGCCCTGCATTCGAGCAACAGGCGCTGGAAATGGTCTTGCGCGCCTTCGGGGTCCATGACTGCGTCGGGTCCGGAGAGGTTGATGGCGGCAACCACCTGAGCGTTGTGATCCTTGACCGACGTGGCAATCGCGGTCGAGTAATCGGAGCGGTGCAGCACCCAGCCGCGATTGCGATCGGCGGCGATCAGACTTTGCAGTTCCGGCAAGGTGCGCGGGGCGGGGGCCGGGTAATCATCCAGCCGCACATGCTGATAAAGCTGGGCCAGCGCAGTTTCGTCCAGGGCGGTCAGCAGCATCCTGCCCATGGCGGTGCAGTGGCAGGCGATGCGGGTGCCGACCGGAATATTCACCGACAGCCGTTGCGCAGCGAAGGCGCGGAACAGGTACAGACTGTCGGTCTGCTCGCGAATGCTCAGGTGGCAGGACAGCGAAGTGCGATCGCGTAACAGGTTCAGGTGCGGCATCGCCACTTCGACGATGTCGCGGCTGGCCAGATAACTGAAGCCATCGCTGATCACCCGCGCACCCAGCTCATAGTGGGTATTGAGTTTGTTGAGGTAACCCATGTTGGTCAGGGTGAACAGAATCCGGTAAACCGCTGAGGTGCTGACGCCGAGGCGTTCGGCGATTTCATTGATGCTCAAGGTGCGGGTCCGGGCGTTGAACATGCCCAGCACGCTCAAGCCCCGAGCCAGGGCCGGAACGCTGTAGTCGGTGTCTTTTTCCGGGGTTTCGGGCATGAGTGATTCCAGTTATTCCGGTTGGCGTGAGGCTTATGTGGGAGCGAGCTTGCTCGCGAAAGGAGTGCTCGATTCGACGAAATAGGCGGGTTGTGCTCGCCTCTTCGCGAGCAAGCTCGCTCCCACACACAATCGCTGTCTACGCCACATCCAACTCCAGCAACTTGCCATCGAACTCGCCCATGGCATCCAGCAGCGCGCCCTTGAAGTAGTCGAGGGAAGCGCGGTCGCAGAGAATCTGAAACGCCGGGAGTTCTGCCGATCCCAGGTTGATCACGATCACATTGATCCGCGCTGCCGACGTCTGCGCCACAGCGCCGGAGGCGAAGGCTTGCGGGCGCAGGTCAACGCCGCAGAGCTTGGCCATGACCTCGGACACATGCAGGCCGCTCAATTGCAGCCACGCATGGCTGTCCTGCCGAGGCAGCAGGTAGTTGGCGCTGTGATCCAGTTCCCAGCGCGCTTCTTCATCGGCAATGCGCTGGCCGCGATCCGCAAGGCTGCCCAGAATCAGGTATTCGGTCTGCGACAATCGCGCCACATGGCTGCCGTCGGCCTGGGTCACGGCCCGATTCGGCGCATCCGGCAGGAAGAATCCACGCGTGCCCAGGTATTCGGCGCTCTGCTGGCCACGAAAGCCGACGCGCGGCACGTCGGTCAAATCAATCAAGGCGCAGGGTAGAAGCGGGCTGAGCCCGATGTAACGTTCGGCTTGCAGGCTGGACATGGCTCAGAGCTCCTGGCGTTTGGTTTCAGGGTCGAAGAAAGGCAATTGCACCACCGTGGCCTGGACGATTACGCCATCTTCGACGCGAATCGGAATCTGCTGGCCTGGCTGGCTCTGGTCGAACGCGGCATAAGCCATGCCGATGATCTTGCCCAGGGTTTGCGAATACTCGCAGGACGTGACGTTGCCGCTGATGTCCGGCCCCTTGAGCACCAGATGGCCTTCCAGAGGTTGCGGGCTGTTTTTAGGCAGGCTGAAACCCACCAGTTTGCGTTTCATCGGTTGCGCTTCGAGGATATCCACCGAGCGGCGGCCGACGAAGAACGGTTTGGTTCTGCTGACCGCCCAGCCCATGTCGATTTCTGCCGGATGGGTCATGCCGTCGGTGTCCTGGCTGATGATCACGTGGCCTTTTTCCAGACGCAGCAGCCGCTGGGTCTCAACGCCGAACGGGCGCATGTCGAATGCCTTGCCCGCTTCGGTCAGCGCATCCCAGAGTTGCAGGGCGTGACGCGCCGGAACATGAATTTCATAGCCCAGTTCACCGACAAAACCCACGCGCAACAGTCGCGCCTTGATCCCGGCGACGGTGCCTGAGCGAACGCCCAGATACGGAAAGGCGTCGGCCGACAAGTCAAGGTCGGTACAGACTTGCTCCAGCACTTTGCGCGAATCGGGACCGGCTACATTCACGGCTGAAATCGCCGCCGTGACGTTGGCGATGTCGACGTCGAGGCGCCATTGTGCGTTCCACTTGAGCATCTGCTGATAGATGCGATCCACGCCGCTGGTGGTGGCGGTGACGTAGAAGTGATTCTCGGCGAAGCGCGCACACACGCCGTCGTCGATGACCACGCCATGTTCGTTGGTCATCAGCGCATAACGCGAGCGGCCAATCGGCTGCTTGAGGAAGGCAAAGGTGTACATGCGATTGAGCAGCTCGGCGGCGTCCGGGCCGCGTACATCCAGGCCGCCCAGAGTCGAGACATCGATGATGCCGACCTTGTTGCGCACATGCAGCGCTTCGGCCTGCATGCATTTATCTCGCTCATTGGCGTTGCCGTAATAGGCCGGGCGCTGCCAGATGCCAGCGGGCATCATTTTTGCGCCGGCTTCTATATGCCGCTTGTGCATTGGCGTCTGACGGTACGGATCGAAAGCCCGGCCGGCAACGTGGGCGAGTTTTTCCGCTTCGAAAGGCGGCCGGGCTGTGGTGACCCCGGTTTCGCTGATGCTGCGCTGGGTCGAAGACGCCACCAGGCGCGCGGTCGGCAGTGCCGAGTGACGGCCCTGGGACGGGCCCATGCCCACGGTCGAATAACGTTTGACCAGCTGGATGTCGCGATAGCCGATTTTGGTGGCGTTAATGATGTCGCGCACTTGCAGGTCTTCGTCGAAATCGACGAAATCCTTGCCTTTGGGGTGCGGGAAGATCGGCCACGGGAAGTTGACCTGGGCCTCGGTGCGCAATGGCAGCGGGCTGGCGCTCAATTCCAGATCCAACGCCGTGACGATATGCGCCGTGGCCTGAATGGCATCGGCCAGCACGTTGTCCAGGGCGTGATAACCATTGGCGGAACCGGCAACGCTGAGGTTTTTCGGCAGGCCGCTGAGGGTGAATTCTGCGTGTTGGTCGTCGTAGCTGAGTTTGCCGCCGGCCTGACACAACAATTGGTAGACCGGCATGTAGCCGCCGGACATGCACAGCAAATCGCAGTCCAGAATCAAGCCGCTGCTGGCGACCTGACCCTGGCCGGTGATCTTGCGCACGTCCACGCCACTGACATGGCGCATGCCTTTTTCATGCAGCGCTTCGTAAACCGTACTGCCCACATGGCACGTGATGCCACGCTGTTCCAGGGCCAGCAGCAGCGCACGATCCACTGGATTGGCGCGCATATCCACCAACGCCGCCACTTCCACACCTTGCGCGTGCAGGTCCAGCGCGGCCAGATAACCGTCGTCATTGCCGGTCAGCACCACCGCGCGTTGGCCCGGCTTGACCGCGTACAGCTTCATCAAACGCTGGGCGGCGCTGGTCAGCATCACGCCGGGCAAGTCGTTGTTGCGGAAAATCACCGGCTGATCGAACGAACCGCTGGCGATCAGGCATTGCCTCGCACGCACCTTGTACATTCGCTTGCCCTGAATCACCGGCAGATAGTTGTCCGTGAACCAAGCGTTGCAGGTGGCTTGCTTGAGCACGCGAATGTTGGCGTGGCCTTCAACCGCGTCCACCAGTTCGCGACGCAGGGTTTCGCCGCGCAGGCCTTCGATATCAAAGCGCGCGTAGGTCAGCGAGCCGCCAAGAATCGGTTGTTGCTCTATCAGCAACACCTTGGCGCCGGCGTTGGCGGCGGTCAATGCGGCCTGCAAACCAGCCGGCCCGGCGCCGATGACTGCCAGATCGGTGAACAGATACGCTTTGTCGTAATACTCGGGCTGGAATTTCAGGTCGAGCACGCCGAGTCCGGCTTTCTTGCGGATAATCGGCTCCCAGACTTTCCACATGCCCTTGGGCTTGTAGAACGAACGGTAATAGAAGCCCACCGGCATGAATTTGGAGAACTTGCCCAGATAGGCGTCTTTGTCGTTATCGAGCGAGCCGTTGAAGTTCTGGCCGCTGGCTTGCAGGCCGTCTTGTAGCGCAAATGAATCGGCCAGCACATTGGGCTCGTGGGGTAACTGGATCAGGGTATTGGCGTCTTGCCCGGCCATGGTCAGTGGACCGCGCGGCCGATGGTATTTGAACGAGCGGGACAGCAAAAAACGCCCGTTGGCGAGCAGGGCGCTGGCGATGCTGTCGCCTGCAAAGCCTTGATACTGCTGATTGTCGAAGCTGAAACTCAGCGACTGATTGCGATCGATCAACAAACCCATGGGCGCGGGCAGGCGGTTGAGCGTGCTCATGGGGCAATCTCCTTGGCCGGGGCGGTGGGTGTGGCAGAAAAGTCGACCCGTGAAGTGAACACTTCCCTGGGGTCGAAGGTGCGCAGGATTTCGTCGCTGCCGGTGTGGCGTTCCACCAGAAACCAATAGCTGGACGGCGTATGCATCCACCATTCGCGGACCACGCCCAAGGTGTCCTCGCAATTGAACACGTAGTCGGCCCATTCGTCGTCGGTGCAGGTGGCCGGGTCCGGCATGGCTTTGAATTCGCCGCCGTAGGTGAACTCGGAGATGTTGCGCGGCCCATTGAGCGGGCAATTCATGACTTTCATAGTGCGTTCCTTACTCAATGGCGGGTCAGTGACTGGCCGCAGTGGCGCCCATTTCGTTGACTTGCTGGAAGGTCGAAAACCGTTCCAGGCCGAACGGCTTGATCAGCTCCGGGGTCTTGCCGCCACTGGCAACCAGCTCGGCCATGGTCTTGCCGCAGATCGGCGTGGCCTTGAAGCCCCAGGTGCCCCAACCGGCGTCCAGATAATAATTTTTCACCGGTGAAAGGCCCATGATCGGGCTGTAATCCGGGGTCATGTCGGTGATCCCGGCCCACTGGCGCATCAACTTGGCGTTGGCCAGGAACGGGAACATTTCGATGGCGTGGGCCAGCAGGCTTTCCTTCAAATCCAGGGTGGAACGGGTGTTGAACAGCGGGTACGGATCGGAACCGCCGCCGAACACCACTTCGCCCCGACTGGTCTGCTGCACGTAGCAGTGCAGGGCGGACGAACTGACCAGTGGATCGAGGAACGGCTTGAACGGCTGCGTGACCATGGCTTGCAGCGGGAACGTCTGGATCGGCGAGCGAATCCCGGCTTTCTTCATCAGTTGCGAACTCATGCCCGCCACGGCCTGCACTGCGCATCCGCATTTGATGGTGCCGCGATTGGTTTTGACGGCGGTGATGGTGCCGTTTTCGATGATCAGCTCCTGAACTTCAGTGAGCTGATGGATTTCCACGCCACGCTTGGCCGCTTGCTTGGCGTAACCCCAGGCCACCGCATCGTGGCGCGCGGTGGCGCCGTCCATGTGCCAGAGCCCGGCGAGCACCGGAATGTGGCCCGGATCGAGGTTCAAGGAGGGCACCAGCTCGCGAATCTGCTGACGGTCGATCATCTCGGTGCGGCCGCCGAAATGCTTGTTCACTTCAGCGCGCTGGCGGAACGAGCGTACCGTCGCATCGGTGTGGGCCAGGGTCAGTTGGCCTCGGTGCGAGTACATGATGTTGAAATCGAATTCGTTGGAAAGCCCTTCGAACATCCGCACCGATTCAGCATAGAACTTCACCCCTTCGCTGGTCAGGTAATTGGAGCGAATCACCGCCGTGTTGCGCGCCGTATTGCCGCCGCCCAGATAGCCTTTTTCCAGCACCGCAATGTTGCTGATGCCGTGGTATCTGGACAGGTAGTAAGCGGTGGCCAGGCCATGACCGCCGCCGCCGATGATCACCACGTCATAGGAAGATTTGAGTTCCTTGGGCGGCGGCAGGTCGACGTCTACCGGGTATTCCGAGCTGAGCCCGTATTTCAATAGATTGAAAGGCATACGGCCTCCGATTGGCTGCGTTGCGCTTGGGCCTGCTGCAAGGCAGCGGTGACCGTGTTTTTCATCAGAAACGCGATGGTCATCGGACCGACGCCGCCGGGCACCGGGGTGATGGCCGAGACCTGGGGCAGGGCGCTGTCAAAATCCACGTCGCCCACCAGCCGGCTACGGCCGTGGTCGTCGATGCGGTTGATGCCGACGTCGATCACCACTGCGCCGGGTTTGAGCCAACTGGCGTCAATCAAGCGTGGCTTGCCGACGGCGGCAATCACAATGTCGGCCAGCTGACACAGCGCCTTGGCATCGGTGCTGCGTGAATGCACCACCGTTACCGAGCAATGGGCCTGAAGCAGCAGGACGGCCATGGGTTTGCCGACGATATTGGAGCGGCCGATGACCACCGCGTGTTTGCCGCCAAGGTCGCCGCAGGCTTCGCGCAACAGATACATGCAGCCACTGGGCGTGCAGGGCGTCAGCACGTCGCGACCCTGACTCAGGCCACCGACGTTTTCGCTGTGAAACCCGTCGACGTCCTTGCGCGGATCAATGGCCTGCAAAGCACGGGCTTCTTCAATGTGCGCCGGTAATGGTAGCTGCAAGAGGATGCCGTTGACGCCGGGGTCGGCATTGAGTTCGGCTATCACGTTGAGCAGCTGCGCCTGCGAGGTCTCGACGCCGAGGCGATATTCCAGTGAGCGAATGCCGGCCTCTTCGGCGCGCAGGATTTTGTTGCGCACGTAGACCTGACTGGCCGGATCTTCACCCAGCAGAATCACTGCCAGCGCCGGTTCGATGCCATCGCGTTTTAGAGTTGCTACATCTTCTTTCACCTGAGTCAGGACTCGGGCCGCTGCGGCTTTGCCGTCGATCAATTTAGTCGTGTTCACCGGAAAATCACCGTTCTGTCCTTGTTGAGGAAAACGCGATGTTCCAGGTGGTATTTAACCGCCTTGGACAGCGCCACGGTTTCGGTATCGCGGCCCATGGCCACCAGATCGGCGGGCAGGTAGGCGTGATCGACGCGTTGCACTTCCTGCTCGATGATCGGACCTTCGTCCAGGTCGCTGGTGACGTAGTGCGCCGTGGCGCCAATCAGTTTCACACCTCGTTCGTACGCCTGGTGATAAGGCTTGGCGCCTTTGAAGCCCGGCAGGAACGAATGGTGGATATTGATCGCCCGGCCCGACAGCTGCTTGCACAGGTCATCGGACAGAATCTGCATGTAGCGCGCCAGCACCACCAGTTCGGTGCGAGTGTCGTCCACCACTTTCATCAGCTCGGCTTCCTGAGCGGCCTTGGTGTCCCTGGTCACCGGCAGATAGATAAAACGGATGCCCTCGCGCTCGGCCATGTGCCGCAATTCGAGGTGATTGGAGACGATGGCGGTGATGGTCATGTCCATCTCGCCCTTGTGATAGCGGTACAGCAAGTCGGTCAGGCAATGGTCGAATTTGCTGACCATCAGCAGCACGCGCATCGGTTCGCGGGTGTCATGCAATTCCCACTGCATGGCGAACGCGCTGGCAACGTCATCGAAACCGGCCTTGAGCTGTGCGATGTCGCCTTCATGGCCGTCGTTGAAGCGGAACACCGCGCGCATAAAGAATTTGCCGCTGAACTCGTCGTCGAACTGCGCCATTTCACCGATGTAGCAGCTGTTGTTCGCCAGGTAGGACGTGACGGCGGCAACGATGCCGGAAGTGGCCGGGCAGCTGATCTTGAGAATGAAATGGTTCTTTTCGTGTTGCATGGCTTGTCCTCGGGAAGTGGCGGCAGCTCAGCGCAGGGCGAAAAATTTATGGGTGAAATCGGTTTTCGTGGGTGAAAAATAATTCCCTATAGGAATTAAATATTCATGATGCCGTTTTATAGGCGAAAGGGGATTGTGCGTCTAGATATTTTTGGAAAGTTTTTTAACTGTCAGGAATTTTTTAGAAGTGGCGAGCGCTTCCGCGCGATGGGTATTGGGATTGGATTGGATTGTGTGCATATCCGTTGCTGCGGTAACGGCGGCTTAGGGTTCCGCCCTGACGGCGGGTCACTTTCGAAAAGCGCGAAAGTAACCAAAGCGCTCTTGCCCCACCACTCGGCACCTCGCCTAGGCTCGGTGTACCCGAACGAAGGCCTTGAACCGTGGGCCGCCGCAAAGGGCCATCCCTGGCCCAGTGCGGCTAACCCGGCGTCCTGCCGGGTTGCCCACGGCTCAAGGCCTTCGTTCGGCCAGCGTGGTTTAACTGGGCGCCCAAGATCAAAATCAAAAGCGCGGCGGCCTGATAGCCGACCTGATTGAGTGGACTTGCCTCGCGGTTTTCGTTGTTTGCGACATTGCACTAGCGAATGAATGCCCAGAGGTGACCGCCAATCTGTTGGAGCGTGGCTTGCCCGCGAATGAGTCGCGCGATGAACATCACTTTGAGGTCCATAGGTTTCAGCTCTTTCCAGGGCATGGTCAGATCTTCGCGAAATCGACCATGCCAGTTAATAACTGTTACCTATGTGCTTGAACTGATTTGTAACCCATGTGGGTGAGTCATACCGGCAAGAGCCTTTTGCTTACTTTTGGGCTCAAAAGTGAGGCGCCGTAAGGGCGCAACCCTAAGTAGCCGTGACCGCAGCAACGGATATGTACTCAATCAAAAACCCAACAACCCAAAACCTAATGCGAAGTCCCCTCCACAAACTCAATCTTGTTACCCACGTTGTACTTGCCCGACGGCTTATTCATCGGAAGGCGCTTTATCTCCTCGAGCGTATGACTGTCGTAAACAATCAACGCCCCGTCGGTAGCCCAGATACTCAGCAGCAGGTAGCGGCCATCATGGGTGAACTCGACGTGGGCGGCCGTCTTGCCGGGCATTGGACGCAAGGTCTGGGCAATTTCCAGGGTCTGTTTGTCGATCAGGTGAATCGCCTCGTTGTCAGGCCCGAGCATCACGTCAGTCCAGGCATACCGCGAGTTGACGTGACTGCGCATGAAGAAACCCGGCCCCAACGTCGGAATTTCCTTGATCAGCCTCCAGGTCTTGAAGTCGATGATCGAAATCAGCCCCTTGCTGATGTTCGGCGTGGCGAATACCCACTGGCCGTTGCGCTGCCAATAGGTTCCGGACCCCAGATGCGGCATGCCCGGCAGTGGTATGTCGGTGATTACCTTGCCGCTGTCGAGATCGATCACCTGACCGCCTTTGGCCTTGCGCGAGGTGGCCAGCAGTTGCCGGTAGTCCGGTGAAAAGGAAAAGTCATCCAGCACGTCCTCGGCCTGGATGCGTCGTGGCTCGAAATTCGGTGTGTCGGCAGTCGAGAGTTCCCAAACCTCCTTCACGTCCTTGAGGGCCACGATGAAACTGTCACGAGGCGGGGCGGTGTAGACCGCGCTGACCCTGGACGCGACTCCGTCCTGGCCGATTGCGGGGATGGTTTTGACCAGCGACAGATCGCGGGCATCGAGCACCACAAGGTTGCCGGGTAGATAATTGCCCACCAGCACCCATCGACCGTCCTTGCTCACCGCCAGGTTGCGGGTATTGAGCCCCGCGCGGACCTCGGCGATCAGTTTCAGGTTATGCAGATCGTAAAGGCTGACCCAACCATCGCGCGAGGCGACGTAGACGAAGCGGCCGTCCGGCGAGAACTTCGGCCCGCCGTGCACCGCAAAGTGCGTAGTGAACCGCGCCAGCACTTCGAAACGATCACCGTCAAGGATGTCGAGGTGGTGATCCCCGGATTCCACCACCACGAACAGGTTCAATGGATCGGCACCATGCTGAGGTGTGGCGGGTAATTTGCCGAGTTCGGCGAGTACTGTGTGACTTCGACGAATGTCGTCGTTGTCCCAGCCGGGCGTGGACGCAGGTGGTTGCTGAAGGTAGGTCGCCAGCGCGTCGATCTGTGTCGGGCTGAATACATTGGCATATCCGGCCATCTGACTCGCGGGGCGGCCGTTGCGGATCACGTTGCGGATTTCGTCGGGTTTGATCCGGCTCAGGCTCTCGGGCAGCAACGCCGGCCCCGTGGCACCGAAACGATTGGCGCCGTGGCAGCTTTGGCAATGCTGCTGATAATTGCTGGCGGCCTGTTCAAGGGCCGTATCGGTGGAGGCAAGCGCCGCGCCGACATGGGCCGATCCGAGCCATAGCAACGAGACCAGCATCCGGCGTTTCATGACATCACCTTGCCGCGCGGTTGCAGTGCCGCAACGGGATAAAACCGTGCGGGATGGTCCATTTTCTGTGCGGCGAACAGGTTGACCACTTGGCCGATCACCGTCAGCGTCGGCGTACCCGACGGGCAATCCAGCGCCAGGCTCGGCAGTTGGTGCAGCAAGCCGCGGACCACATGCTGGTCGGGGCGGGTACCGTTGCTGATTAGCGCGGCCGGTGTGTCGGCCGGCAGTCCGGCGTCGATCAGGCGCTGAGCGATGATTTCGAGGTTGGACAAGCCCATGTAAAACACCAGCGTCTGCTTGCTGTCGGTCAGGTCGCCCCAAGGCAGTTGCAATTCGCCGTCATGTTGCAAGTGGCCGGTGATGAATCGGCACGAGTTGACCAGATCCCGGTGGGTCAGCGGGATGCCGGCGTAAGCGCTGCAGCCCGATGCTGCGGTAATGCCAGGGACCACCTGGCAGTCAACGTTGCGTTGCAGCAGATATTCCAGCTCCTCGGCGCCGCGACCAAAAATGAACGGGTCGCCACCCTTCAGGCGAACCACACGCAGCCCTTGATCGGCGAGGTCAGCGAGCAATTCGTTGATTCTGTCCTGGGGCAGGCTGTGGTGGCCGCTGGCCTTGCCGACGTAATGCCGGGCGCAGGTGAGGGGAATAAGTGTCAGCAGTTCAGGGCTGATCAGGCGGTCGTAGACCACGGCGTCGGCCTGCATCAACAGGCTCCAGGCGCGCAGGGTCAGCAGGCGAGGATCGCCGGGGCCTGCGCCCACCAGAGCGACTTCGCCCGGTCTGAACGGGGACTCAAGTGTGGCTGGTATAGCGGTCGATGGAGGCATGGGACGTCCTTGGTGTTTCATCAGGTTGACCGGCCCCAGCCTTTGTCAGGTGGTTCGCCGGACGGGCGACTCAGTGTGTGACGCAGGCGATGGTCGTTATCGGCGGCTCACCGATTTCCTCATCGCTGAGGTGGCAGCCGGGGTCGTGACCCCAAAGATCACCTTCGGCCCAGGCGCGCGTGCGGGTATTGCCATTGCAGATGTGCAACCACCGGCAGTGAGTGCAGCGGCCGCCGATGGCGCGGGGATGCTCACGCAGGCGTAACAGCAGGGCGTCTGGCTGATCCAGCCACAGGGTGCGGAACGGCGTGTGCCGGACATTGCCCACCGAGTGCTGCCACCAATAGGTGTCCGGGTGTACTTCGCCGGTGTTATCAATGTTGGCGATGCCGCTGCCGGAGGCATTGCCGCCCCAGGCACGGAGCATCTGTTCCAGGCGCGGGTAATGTTCGGGCAGATGCACGCCCACCCATTGCAGCAAGAGAATCGCGTCGGCATCGTTGTTGCCGCTGACGAAATCGCTGTCACGGCCCTGGACGATGTCTTCCCAGGCCTGTTCGAAGATCAGCGTCATCGCCTCGCGGCTCATCTGCTGCCGGGCGTCGAGTTTGCGGCTGCGTTTGCCACGGCCGCTGTAGTTGAGGTGCGATAGATAAAACTTCTGCACATCGTATTCGTGCATCAACGCCAGCAGTTGCGGCAGCTGCGTATGGTTCTCCTGGGTCAGCGTGGTGCGCAGGCCGACGCGAATGCCGTGTTCGCTACAGAGCCTGATCGCCGCCATGGAACTGGCAAAACTGCCCTTCAGTTGCCGGAAGGCGTCATGTGTCGCTTCGAGCCCATCGATGCTGATCCCGACATAGTCGAAGTTCGCCGCTTGGATTTGCGCGATGTTCTGCTTGTTGATCAGCGTGCCGTTGGTGGACAAGGCCACATAAAACCCCCTGTCCTGAGCGTAAGCACTGAGCACAAACAGATCGTCGCGCAACAAGGGCTCACCGCCAGACAGGATCAGTACTTTCACCCCGGCATCGTGCAGGTCGTCGATCACGCTGAGTGCGGCGGATGTTTCCAGTTCGTCGCGAAAGATGCTGTCGGCGGACGTGGCGTAGCAGTGTTTGCAGGTCAGGTTGCAGCGTCTGAGCAGGTTCCAGATCACCACCGGCGGTCGATTGCTGCCCGGCGGGCTGGTTCTGGGCGCGGACGCCTGGCCGGCCAGCGCACGCAGGTATTGGCTGATCCTCAACATGCAACTCTCCTTGAATTGGCGCGCATTCAGCGCGAAGCGGGGGGCAGGCGCAAACCGGTCTTTTTCAGAATGCGACTGCTCACCAGCATTTCGTCGGCGGCGCAGGCTTCGCCCAGCAAATAGCGCAGGTGTTCGCGATAGCGGTCGATTTCCTCCCGGCTGCGCCCGTGAACCATGGCAAACAGGTTGTAGCGCCACGCGGTTCGGCGCGGACGTCGATAACAGTGGCTGACAAAAGGTTGCGCGCCGATCAGCGCGCCCAGACGCGACATGTCCGCGTCGCACACATCCCAGACGGTCATGCCGTTGTGGTGATAGCCCAGGCGATAGTGATTGGGCACAGCGGCGATACGGCGGATCGCGCCCTCAGCCTGCAAGCGTTTCAACAGGTCCAGGGTGGATTCGACGCTGAGCTGCAACTGTTCGGCGAGCCAGGCCCACGGATCGTCCAGCAGCGGCAAGCCGCCCTGGGTCAGCTCGATCAACCGATACGCCAGGGTGTCTTCAGACCGGGAAATACAAACCGACATGGTAGGTTTCCTCTTTGGGCAGATTAAGCAGCGGCAGGCCAGTCAGGGTTTCGATACGTTGCAGGGTCTGGGCGATGCCTTGTTCGCTCGCGCAGCCGAGTACGAACCACATGTTCCAGAGGTGTTCGCGTCGGTAGTTGTGCGCCACTTCTGGCATGGCGTGCAGTTGCCCGGCGACCTCCTCGAAACGTTCTTCCGGCACCGCCAGGGCGGCGAGGGTGAAGGCGCCGCCCAGTCGTTCGATGTCGAACATCGGGCCAAAGCGCGTGAGTGTTCCGTCGCCGAGCAGTTGATGAAGACGGGCGCGCAATTCAGAACTGCTGCTGTCCAGCTCGCTGGCCAGTGCCTGCCAAGGGTGGCGGACCAGCGGCAGACCCAGCTGCAGGCGGTTGATCAATCGGCGGTCCAGGTCATCCATGAGCCGAGGCGCCTGTTGCGGAGGCGGCAAAGCGCCCGCCGCACTGTTTGAACGCCTGGGTGCTGAACAACAATTGGTGGGGCAGGTCGCTCAGCAGGTGTGCTTCCAGCAGCGCGCGGATCTGCGCCTCGACCCGATCACGCTGGCGCCCGTGAACCATGCAGAACAGGTTGTATCGCCATTGCGGCAACCGCCGTGGCCGTTGATAGCAAAGGGTAATGCCGGGTGCTTGCCCGAGGCGCTGACCGACCTCGTCGATCAGCGCGTCCGGAACGTCCAGGACCAACATCGCATTGGCCGTAAAGCCCAGTGCGCGATGGTTGAGGACCAGGCCGAGCCGGCGAAACAACCCTTGCGCATGCCACTGGCGCATCTGCGCGAGGACCTGGCCTTCGTCGCTGTTGATTCGTTCTGCGAGGGCGCAATAGGGGCGCGAAACCAGTGGCAGCCCGCCTTCCAGGTGCCGACGCAGCGCCAAGGCCTGTTCAGGATTCAATTCAGGCTTCATGGGTTTCTCCCAAGGCAAAACCCAGGTCGATGCGATAAGCCGTCAACATGGGCAAGTCCAGTGGCGTGAGACCGATGTCTCGTTCCAGCGCGTCAAGGACTCGTGCAATGTGCTGGCGATCAGGACCGGTCAGCACAAACCACAGGTTGTAGAAATGCTCGCGTGCGTAGTTGTGGTTGACCTCCGGATACCGGCTGACGCGTTCAGCGATCTGTTTCAGGTGTTCGGCGGGTACGGCAAAGGCGGCGAGGGTGCTGGCCCCGGCCCGGCGGTGTTCGAACACCGGGCCGACCCGGGACAAGGCCCCGGCCAGTTCCAGGCGTTGCAGGCACGCCATGACTTGCGGCTCGCTGCAACCCAGGACCTGGGCCATCTCGCGATAGGGTTCCGGGCACAACGGCATGCCGTGCTGGAAGCGGTCGATCAGTTGGCGGCTGAGCGGGTCAAGGTTCATGTCAATAACCCATTTTTTGCGCGCGACTGCTGAAAAAGATGCCGCTCGGCGCGGTGGCGGGGAGGGCGCTGAGTTGCTTGAGGCTGTACGGATCCCAGACTTGAACCTGGTTGCCGTCGCGCAACGACAGCCATAGCTGATCGCCACGGGCGGTGAATTCCATGTGCAGCACTGCTGGCCCCGGTCGCAGGTCGGCGACCACTGCGTGGGTTTCGGTGTCGATGACCTGCACCCGATCGTTGTCCGGGTAGGCGAAATTGACCCACAGTTGGCGACCGTCCGGCCGCGAGGTGACGAACACCGGTTGGCCGGCCACCGGGATGACGGCGGTCTGCTGCCAGCTGCGCGAATCCATCACCAGCACCTGATGCCGACCCACAGCAGGGACAAAAGCCTGGTTATCGGCGACGGCCCAACCCTCCAGATGCGGCATCTTGTAGACCGGCAGTTTTGCCTGGCCGCGTCCGTAATCACCCAGCACACGGTGCACCCCGCGCTCGGGATGCCAGAGATCGAGTTGCGCCATGCCGTCTTCACCGAACAGCCCGGCCATGTAGTAGCGGCCATCAGGCGTAATCAGCGCGTCGTAGGGTTGCTCGCCAATATTGATGAAGCGGCTGATTTGCGGCATGGGGCCTTGGCTGAAGTCGGCAGTCCAGATCTCGCCGGTGTCGAACAGGCTGAACACAAAGCGTTGTCCGGGCGCATCGACCAGACCGACCACTCGCGAGCGCTTGCTGCCATCGGCCAACGGCGTGGCGGGAATGTCGGCGACCAGCTGCAGGGTCTTCGCGTCGAAAACCTTGACGCCGCCGGGCACGTAATTGGACACGGCGATCAATTTGCCGTCCTGACTGATGGCGCCGCCGATGCTGTTGCCGCCCTGGATTATCCGTTGATCGATGTTCAGGGTCAGCAAGTCGATCTTGCTCAGCCCGCCGTCGCGACCGAATACATAGGCATAACGCTGATCCCGGGAGAACACCACCGAGGCATGGGACAGATCACCCAGTCCCTCGATGCGTGCCAGCGCCGTGCGGGTGTTGCTTTCGATGATTTGCAGGCTGCCGGTGGTGCGTTCCACCACCACGCCCAGATCGCCGGAGCCACGCAACGGTGGCTGAACACACGCGGACAACAACAGCCCGGTCGCCGCTGACAACAGGATTGAACGGATCATGGTGCGGGGTATCCCTGGAGAAGAAGATCGACCAGCCAACGAATGTCGTCCGCGCCGAGCAACGGCGCCCATCCGGGCATGGCGGTGCCGGGTCGACCGTGAGTGACGGTGGCAATCAGGCTGTCTTTGGACTTGCCCGCCAGCGCTGCACGGGTCAGTTCGGGACCCAACCCGCCAGTCATGCGCAACCCATGGCAGGCACCGCAATCCTGGCTCAGCAGGTGTTCGAGTTGCGCCTGACGCCGGGCGTCAGGTGCGGCAACCGTGGTTGCGCAAATGAGGAGGAAGGGCGCCAGAATCATCGTGCGTCGAAACATCATCATGACGCCCTCCAATGGGTTATTTGAGTGTGAGAACCCAGGCTGCGAGGATTTTGGCTTCTTCGTCAGTGACCGGATTTGCCGGCATCGGCATCGGGCCCCAATTGCCTTGCGTACCGTTCTTGATATGACTTGCAAGGGTGTCCACGGCCCCGGCGACTGCGGCATTCTTGGCCGCCACCTCCTTGAGCGCCGGGCCCACCAGCTTGGTGTCGATGGAATGGCAGGCGGCGCAGGGTTTGCTCTTGAACAGCTCCAGCGCGTCCTGAGCCATGGCCGGTTGCGCACTTAGCGCAGCGCTCATGACGAACAGTGACAACAGGGTATTTTTCATGGTGTTTCCTTACCTTGACGAGGCTCAATAGATGTCGTGTTGGGTGTTGTAGACGTTGAATTTGCCAGTGGGCGTGATCAGGCGTTTGTCCTTGATCACCGATTTGAGCTTCAGTGTTTTGTCGTCGATCACTACCAGCGCCGATTCGTCTGCCTGGCCGCTCCATACGGAGAACCAGACTTCATCACCGGCCTTGTTGTATTCCGGTTGCACAACGCGCATGGCCCCTTGCTTGATGCCTGCGTACTCGGCGATGGGCAACACGGTGTAGCCGGCGTCGAGTTTGTCGATGTTGAATACGGCCACTGACTGACTGAGTTTTGCGTCCGGGTTGAGGGTGGTGTCGACGTACAGGTGGCGGGAGTTGGGGTGGGTTTTGATAAACAGCGATCCGCCGCCCTGGCCCTTGATCGAAGTCACCTGTTTCCAGGCGTATTGCGGGTGTTTCACCGGATCGGTGCCGATCAATGAGATGCCATCGTCGCCCAGGTGGCTGGTGGCCCAGACCGGACCGTAGAGCGGGTGATTGAAGTTGGCGCCGCGACCCGGATGCGGGGTTTTGCCGACGTCCACCAGCGCGGTCAACTTGCGCTCCTTGGAGTCGATCACAGCGACTTTGTTGGAGTTGTTGGCGGCGGTCATGAAGTAGCGGTGCGTGCTGTCCCATCCCCCGTCATGCAGGAATGGCGCGGCGTCGATGTAGGTGACGGTGAGGTTTTTGATGTCCTGATAATTGACCAGCATGACCTTGCCGGTTTCCTTGACGTTGACGATGAACTCCGGCCATTCGTGAGAGGCGATGATCGCCGCGACTCGCGGCTCAGGGTGATACTCCTGCTTGTCGACGGTCATGCCGCGTGTCGAGACGATCTGTTTCGGCTCCAGGGTTTCGCCGTCCATGATGGTGAACTGCGGCGGCCAATAGGAACCGGCAATGGTGTACTTGTCTTCGTAACCCTTGAACTTGGACGTCTCCACCGAGCGTGCCTCGATGCCCACTTTGACTTCGGCGACCTTGGTCGGCTCCAGCGGCCACAGGTCGATCATGTCAATCCGCGCATCACGGCCAATCACCAGCAAGTAGCGGCCCGAAGCGGAGATGCGGGAAATGTGCACCGCGTAACCGGTCTCGATCAGCTTGACGATTTTCTTGCTGTCACCGTCGATCAAGGCGATCTTGCCGTCATCGCGCAACGTCACTGAAAACAGGTTGGGCAGGTTGAGTTTGCTCAGCTGCTGCTTCGGACGATCTTCGGGTTTGACCAACACTTTCCAGGTCTTCAGTGTCTCGGCCATCCCCCATTCCGGTGGCGTCGGCGGCGTGTGCTGGATGAACCTGGCCATGACCGAGATCTGCTCTTTGGTCAGGGCGTTGGAGGTTCCCCAGTTCGGCATACCCGCTGGCGAGCCATAGGTAATCAGCGCCTCCAGGTAGGGTTGCCCGCGAGACTGGGTGATGTCCGGCGTCAACGGTTTGCCGGTGGCGCCCTTGCGCAGAACGCCGTGACAACCGGCACAACGCTGGAAGTAGATCTCCTTGGACGTGTCGAACTGCGCCTGGCTCATGTCGGGAGCACCCGCGGTGGTGACCATGGGCGGGTTCGGCGCAGGGACGGCGGGCTCTTCGGCGCTGGCCGCATGAGTCACCGCAAGGGTCAGCGTCGAACACAGGGTGGCGAGAGTCAGAGCAAACGTTTTTCTATTGCTGATCAGCATTCCTTTCTCCTCAGGCAAGACCTTTGCGATGTGCTGCAAGGGCAGCGCAGTACGCAGGTTCTTAGTGCGCTGCAAGGCTATGCCCGAGCACGCCAATGCTCGCTTGACGGCGATCAAGTTTGCCGGCCACGTCCCTTGCCAGGTTGTCGCAGGGCCCCGTAGCGTGTGCCTCGAACCCGCTTCTGAAACAGGAAAACCATGGACCGTAGCCCGTCTTGCGAACACCAGGTCGAACCCTTCTACCAACCGCTGAATAATGAACAGGTACTGTTCGAGCAAGCCTGGCGCCACGGCATGCCGGTTTTGATCAAGGGCCCGACCGGATGCGGCAAGACCCGTTTCGTCCAGCACATGGCCCATCGACTGAAACTGCCGCTGTACACCGTGGCCTGCCACGATGATCTGAGCGCTGCGGACCTGATCGGCCGCCACCTGATTGGTGCCCAAGGCACCTGGTGGCAGGACGGACCGCTGACCCGCGCGGTGCGCGAAGGCGGGATTTGCTATCTCGACGAAGTGGTGGAGGCGCGCCAGGACACGGTCGTGGTGCTGCATCCACTGGCCGATGATCGTCGCGAGCTGTTTCTGGAACGCACCGGCGAAGTGCTGCAAGCGCCGCCTTCGTTCATGCTGGTGGTGTCGTACAACCCCGGTTACCAAAACTTGCTCAAAGGCATGAAACCCAGTACCCGCCAACGTTTTGTAGCGATGCGTTTCGGTTATCCGCCAGGGCCCGAGGAAGAGCGCATTGTCGCGCGGGAGGCACAGGTAGACAGCGCGCTGGCGGCGCAAGTGGTCAGGCTGGGTCAGGCCCTGCGTCGCCTCGATCAACATGATCTGGAGGAAGTCGCCTCGACGCGGCTGCTGATTTTCACGGCGCGCATGATCCGCTCCGGCATGAGCCCGCGCGAGGCGTGCATGGCGTGCCTGGCCGAGCCATTGAGCGATGATCCGCTGACTGTCGCGGCGCTGATGGATGTGGTTGATGTCCACTTCGGCTGAAATCAGCGGCGCTTCCCGTGGCCGGTTACCGGGCGACCTGGCGATGTGGTTCTTCATTCTGGCCGAGCTTTCAGTGTTCGCGATCCTGATTCTGGTGTTTGCCGGTACCCAGGTACTCAAGCCGCAGATGTTCAGCGAGAGCCGTCTGCTGCTGAGCACTTCCACCGGTCTGGCGATGACCCTGAGCCTGATCACGGCGGGCTTTTTCGCTGCCCTGGCTCAGGAACAGGTCAGGCACTCAAAGCCTCGCCAGGGCGCGGCCATTCTGCTGCTCGCCTTGCTCGCCGCCAGCCTGTACGTGGTGCTCAAAGTCACGGAGTACCGGCACTTGCTGGCCTTGGGGCTGGACATGGAGCACAACACCTTTTTCACGCTCTATTGGATCCTCACCGGTTTCCATTTTCTCCATGTGCTGCTCGGCATGTTCATCCTCGGCTGGCTGGCCGAGCGTTGTCGTCGTGGTTTGTATGGCGCCGACAACCGCAGCGGCTTCGAATCCGGCGTGCTGTATTGGCACATGGTCGATCTGATCTGGGTCGTGCTTTTTCCTCTGGTCTACGTTCTGCATTGACGGAGGTGTCATGTCAGCTTCCAGGCTGTTGCTCGCCTGCTGGGCGGCGTTGGCCGCATTGAGCGTGTGCACGGTGCTGCTGGCACAGGTGGGCGCGACGTGGCTGCTGTCCCTCGCCATCCTCTTATTGGCGGTCGGCAAGGCCTGGCTGATCACCGAGGGCTTCATGGAGCTACGCCACGCGCCGCGCCTTTGGCGTCTATTGATGCTGAGCTGGGCGCTGGTGTTGGCTGCCGTTGTAGGGCTGACGCTGGTGTAGTCCGCTGGAGGGCAGTCTGGAAGACAGCGCTCCCACATTCGGATCTGAATACCCGAGCAAAACCATCTGACTTTCTTGATCGCCATCAAGCAGATTTCAACCCTTCGCTTCCTATCATGGGCGGGTCAAGTAAAGAGGAAGCGACCATGTCAGAGACCTTCACAAAAGGCATGGCCAGGAATATCTATTTTGGGGGAAGCATCTTCTTCTTTCTGATATTCCTGGCCTTGACCTACCACACGGAACAAACCTTCCCGGAACGCAGTAACGAGGCGCTTTTAACCGATTCGGTGATACGCGGTAAAACGGTCTGGGAGCAGAACAACTGCATCGGTTGCCACACGCTGCTGGGCGAGGGCGCCTACTTCGCGCCAGAGCTGGGCAACGTGTACCAGCGTCGCGGTGGCGAAGAAGGCTTCAAACCCTTCCTGCATGCCTGGATGAAAATGCAGCCGCTGGGCGTACCAGGCCGGCGGGCGATGCCGCAGTTCAATTTGAGTGAGCAGGAGGTGAATGACATCGCCGAGTTCCTCAAATGGAGTTCGAAAATCAACACCAATGGCTGGCCGCCAAACAAGGAGGGCTGAGTGATGAGCATGGCTAATCCGCATCTGAAATTCGCCTCGCAAGCCGTAGCCAAACCTTACTTCGTGTTTGCCCTGATCCTGTTTCTCGGTCAGGTGCTGTTCGGTTTGATCATGGGGCTGCAGTACGTGATCGGTGACTTTCTGTTCCCGATCATTCCTTTCAACGTGGCGCGGATGGTGCACACCAATCTGTTGATCGTCTGGCTGCTGTTCGGCTTCATGGGCGCCGCCTACTACCTGATACCGGAAGAGGCTGATCGGGAGCTACACAGTCCGAAACTGGCGATCATTCTGTTCTGGGTCTTCGCCGCCGCTGGCGTGCTGACCATTCTCGGCTATCTGCTGGTGCCTTATGCCGGGCTGGCCAGGCTGACCCACAACGAGTTGCTGCCGACCATGGGCCGGGAGTTCCTGGAGCAGCCGACGATCACGAAAATGGGCATTGTGGTGGTGTGCCTGGGCTTTCTCTACAACATCGGCATGACCCTGCTCAAAGGGCGCAAAACCACCGTCAGCATGGTGATGATGACCGGGCTGATCGGGCTGGCAGTGTTCTTCCTGTTCTCCTTCTACAACCCCGGCAACCTGGCCCGCGACAAGTTCTATTGGTGGTGGGTGGTGCATCTTTGGGTGGAAGGCGTGTGGGAATTGATCATGGGCGCGATGCTGGCGTTCGTGCTGATCAAGATCACCGGTGTAGACCGGGAAGTCGTGGAGAAGTGGCTGTACGTGATTATCGCCATGGCGCTGATCACCGGGATCATCGGCACCGGTCACCACTTCTTCTGGATTGGTGCGCCCGAGGTCTGGTTATGGGTCGGTTCGATCTTCTCCGCCATGGAGCCATTGCCCTTCCTGGCGATGGTGATATTCGCCTTCAGCACCGTGAAGAACCGTCGGCGCCAGCACCCGAACCGCGCTGCAACGCTGTGGGCCAAGGGCACCACGGTGACGGCCTTCTTCGGCGCGGGCGTCTGGGGCTTTCTGCACACCCTTGCTCCCGTCAACTTCTACACCCACGGCACGCAACTGACGGCAGCGCACGGACACCTGGCGTTCTACGGCGCTTACGCGATGATCGTCATGACCTTGATCAGCTACGCCATGCCGCGCTTGCGTGGACTGGGTGAAGCCAGCGACGAGCGCTCGCAGACGCTGGAGATCCGCGGCTTCTGGTTGATGACCCTGTCGATGGTGATGATCACGCTGTTCCTGACGGCGGCCGGGGTTGTGCAGGTTTACCTGCAACGCTGGCAGGTCGACGGCACCGCCTTGCCGTTCATGGCCACGGTCGAACGCCTGCAAGTGCTGTTCTGGGCGCGTCTGGTGGCGGGCGTCGGCTTTCTCGCCGGGCTGCTCTGCTACTTGTTCAGCTTCAGGCAGCGCGGTCGCGCAGCGTTGCGCCCCCGCGGTGGTGGTGCTTTCGGGAACCGTGTTAACGGCTAGAAAAGGTCGGCCCGCTGAGACAGCGGGCCTTTTTTTATCTCAGGAAGGACATGGAACATGGCCTTTACCGTCGAACTGGAAGAATGGGTCGGTAGCGTCTGGCATCGCTTCATCACCCGGCGCGCCAGCCCGGATTTCCCGGATGCACGCGTCGAGCTTATCAATCAGCAACGCCCGCTGGCTTTGTTGTTTCGCGCCATGGGTGGCGCCAATGGTATCGGTGTGGAAGCGGCCAGCGACCGCGATCTGCTGCTGCGGCGCAACGTGCTGCAGCAGATAGCTGGCACCTGTAAACAAGTGCCCCTGGCCTGGTGTGACGAGAACAACCTGCGGTTGCCGTCGAGTCTTGCAGTGTTTCCTGAAGCCGCGCTGAATGAGGAACTCTATCGCTGGCTGGCCTTGCTGGCGGCGCAGTCCGGACCGATGCGCCACTGGGGGCGGGACAACCAACGCTGGACCCAGATGCTGTTGCGGCGCTATCCAGCGTTGCGTGCGCGCTATACCCGGTTAGTCGACGCCCACCTGCAATTGCGCCCGGATCCGGCAGCATTGAGCCGCAGTGAAGCGGCACTGGAACGCGCGTTATGTCAGGCGTTGCGCGAGCCAGGCAGCGTCGAGGATTTTCCGCGCAGTGAGCGGGCCGCCTGGCCGCTGCCGTTGTGGTTGTACCCGCCGCAACATCTCGCCAGCCCGCTGGCCGCCGATCTGGGCGATGAATCCGAGGAGTTTCTGACGACTCCCCCCGGCGAGCAGCAAGGCGGGCGCAAGCGCGCCACACGAATTGATGACAGCTCCCGTGATGGCGGGCTGTTGGTGGTGCGGCTGGAGAACCTGTTCAGTTGGACCGAGCATGTGGACCTGGATCGCTGGGCGGACGACAGCGAAGACCCGGACGCTGCCAGGGTCGCCGACGATCTGGATGAACTGACCCTGTCGCGCACCCGACTGCGCAAGGGCGGAGGTCTGAAGCTGCACCTGGATCTGCCGCCCGCCGACGTCGACGATATTCCCCTGGGCGAAGGCATCAAGTTGCCGGAGTGGGACTATCGCAAACAGCAGATGCAGGACGCTTTCGTCAATCTGCAAATGATGGTGCCCCGTGACTGCGAGGCGCAGCCGCTGCCGGCACGGTTGAAGTCTTCCGCTAACCGTCTGCGGCGTCAGTTCGAACACCTGCGCAATGACCGCCAGTGGTTACGCCAGCAACCCCAGGGTTCGGAACTGGACATGCAGGCCTGGCTGGATTTTCACGTGGAGCGCGAGCATGGCCAGTGCGCAGAGCGCGGTCTGTTCATGGAGCAACGCCAGACCCGCCGCGACCTGGCGTGCCTGTTGCTGGCCGATGTGTCGATGTCCACCGATGCGCACCTCAACGATGAGCATCGCGTCATCGACGTCATCCGCGACAGCCTGCTGCTGTTCGGCGAAACCCTGTCGGGGCTGGGCGATGACTTCGCCCTGTACGGTTTTTCCTCGCTGCGGCGTCAACAGGTCCGCATGCAGGAACTCAAGTCATTCACCCAGCGTTACGACGACATCACCCGAGGTCGTATTCAAGGGCTCAAGCCAGGTTATTACACGCGCATGGGCGCGGCGATTCGTCAGGCCACGCAATTGCTGGGCAGCAGCAAGCGGCGCAGCAAACTGTTGTTACTGCTGACCGATGGCAAGCCCAATGACCTGGATTTGTATGAGGGACGCTACGGGGTTGAAGACACGCGCGAAGCCGTGCTGGAGGCACGGCGCCAAGGGCTGACGCCGTTCTGCATCACCATTGATCGTGAGGCGGGGGATTATCTGCCGTACATGTTCGGTGCCAATGGCTACACCTTGATCCGCCAGCCCGAGCAATTGCCGCTGCGCCTGCCGCAGCTGTATCGCCAGCTGACCCAGCCGTGAGCCTGGGATATCAGCGCAGCATCAGCTGATGCTGCGCGGCAGCCAGAAAAACATCACCACGCAAAAGATCGTCAAGCCGATGCAGAACCACTGGAACCGGCGTAGCCGACGCGTTGCGGCGTGCTCGGCCAGCGTTGGCAGCGGCATGCCGCATTGGCAGCATTCGGTTTGCCGGGGTGGATTGGCGCGTTGGCAGTACAGGCAGACCGGCATGGCATTCACTCGAACTGCTCCAGGCGCAGGCGATCAAGAATCGCGATCTGGCGACCGTCCTGGGTAATGATCTTTTCATCGATCAGGCGCCGAATGATCCGCGAAAACGTTTCCGGCTGGATCGACAGATGCCCGGCAATCAACTGCTTGGCCATCGGCAGCTCGAACTGGCTCTGAACCGGTTGCGCGCGCACCAGTTGCGTCAGCAGGTAACGCACGACCCGGTGAGTGGCGTTTTTCAGGGACAGGGTTTCAATTTCATTGACCCGCTGGTGCAGGCGAACACAGAGCTTGCCGAGCAGCGCAAAGGTCAGCCGGCTGTTGCTTTGCAGCAGGCGCATGTAAGTGCTGTTGGATAACCGGTAAAGCTGAGTGGGGCAGACCGCTTCAGCCGAGGCCACATAGTTGGGCGTGTCCATCAACATCATGGCCTCGGCGAAGGTGTGCCGTTCGCCGATGACTTCAAACACCTTTTCCTGTCCATCGGGGGTCAGACGGTAGATTTTCACCGCCCCGGCAATCACGAAATAAAACGAGTCGGCCGGCTCGCCCTGACGAAACAGCGGTTCGCCTTTATCGATGCTAAGCAATTGGCTGGCACTCATCAATTCATCCAGCTGTTCTTCGTTCAGCGGCTCGAACAAATGATGACTGCGCAGAATCTGGTGATGGACGCGATGTAACACCATGGAAATTCATCCTGAAGGTTGGAAAACGGCGGCTATCCCGTCAGACGAGGCCCAGAGAAAGGCTGCTGGCCAAGGCCAGGACTGAGGTCAACACCACAAACCAGGCCAGGGGCTGAATGACTTTTTTCATGACGACTCCGGGTAATCGGGAAGGAGCAAGGTTTCGCTAAGGTTGCCCATGCTCAGCAAGACCCGGGCCATGCGCCAAAGGCCTTGTTTACGGGAGGGTATAGAGGCCCGAGGTTAAAATGACCATCGTTTGCGGGTCTTTTTGACCATTGCGGAGTCATAAAGACCCTGAATTGCCTGCCGCGCCGACCCGCAAAGCCCGCCACTGCGCGGGTTCGCTGCGGGGGCACGACCCTTGCACTCTTGATTTGCAACAACGACGTTTGATCCGCGATACCCGATGATCGAACTCCGTATTTTCCTCGACGCTTGCAACTGAGTGTCAGGTTGGCAACAAGGTAGAGGAGTGGCTTTATGCAAGTGCTTGAGCGCCGTAAAGCGATGGCAATCCCGCCGCTGTTACGGCTGGCCTTTCGGCCATTTTTCCTCGCGGGCTGCCTGTTGGCGGTGCTGGCCATACCGCTGTGGCTGGTGGCGTTCGGCGGTTCGATTGCTGACTGGCAACCGGCAGGCGGCTGGCTGGGCTGGCATCGGCATGAATTGTTATTCGGTTTCGGTCTGGCGATTATCGCCGGCTTCCTGCTGACCGCCGTGCAAACCTGGACCGGTCGTCCGGGTATCAGCGGCACACCGTTGGCGGCATTGGCGCTGCTGTGGCTGGGCGCGCGAGTCGCCTGGCTGGGCAATGCACCATGGCCGTTACTCGCGTTGCTGGAATTGTCATTCCCGCTGGCGGTGGCGTTGCTCATGGGCTTCACCCTGTGGAAGGTGCGGCAGCAGCGTAACTACCCGATTGTGATGGTGTTGCTGCTGTTGGCTGCGGCGGATGGTCTTTCCCTGTACGGGCTGGTCGAAGGTCATGAAGGCTGGCAACGCCAGGGCGTGCTGACCGGGATCTGGCTGGTGGCGGCGATGATGGGCTTGATCGGCGGGAGGGTCATTCCGTTCTTCACCCAGCGCGGTCTCGGCCGGGTCGAGGGTGTCGCCGCATGGCCATGGATGGATCGGCTGCTGCTGGCGGGCTCTGCGCTGCTGGCGCTGGCATATGCCGCAGGGCTCGCGCTGTACCCGAATATCTGGGTGGGCCTGTTGTTCACAATAGTTGCGGCAGGGCATCTGGTGCGTCTGATTCGCTGGCATGATCGGGCACTTTGGCGTGTGCCGTTGTTGTGGTCGTTGCACCTGGCGTATGGCTGGCTGGCCGTGGCTTGCCTGGGCATGGCGTTGTGGCATTTCGGCCTGCCGATCAATCCGAGTCTGGCGGTGCATTGCCTGACGATCGGTGCGATGGGCGGCCTGGTGTTGGCCATGATCGCGCGGGTGACTTTAGGCCATACCGGTCGCGCGCTGGAGCCACCGTCCGGCATGACCCTGGCATTCGTCCTGCTCAACCTGGCGTGCCTGAGCCGGGTCGTGTTGATCGTGTTTTTACCGTTGCCGGCGCTATGGTTGGCCGGTGTGTGCTGGACCCTGGCGTTTGCCCTGTACGCCTGGCGCTATGGGCCGATGTTGCTGCGAACCCGCGTTGACGGTCATCCGGGATGAGTCAGCGAACCTGAGGAGGTTGCCAGTGATATACCCCTTGCTATTGGTGACGCACTTGCTGGCAGCAGTTGCCTTCATCGGCACGCTGTTTTTCGAGGTGGTGATCTGGCATCGAGCCCGGCTGGAACTGACGGACAGGGCACAGACCACGGCGGATCAGGCCATTGCGGTGCGCTCGCGCAAGGTCCTGCATGGCGTGGTGTTGCTGTTGTATGGCGCCGGTATCGGTCTGGCGTGGCAGCATCGAGGTGTGTTGAGTCAGCCTTTGGCCAGCAGTTTCGGCACCTTGCTGAGTCTGAAGATCCTGTTGGCCTTGAGCATCATTGGTCATTACCTGTTGCTGGCCTACTGGTTGACCCACGCGCGACTCTCCATTACTCGCGCCAGCTGGATTCGCCGCAGCATTCTCGGCCATATGGTGCTGATCGTGATTTTGGCCAAGGCCATGTTCTATTGGCACCCTTGAGTGGCGCAGAGAAAAACCTGCGCCAGCCGGAGGGTTGGCGCAGGTTTGGTGGTGCGGCAATCGTTCAATGACGAGGGTTCAGGGCATTGACGAACAGCACGTTGTTTTCCAGGTGAATGTGTTGCGTCAAGTCATCGCGAAATTCCAGCAGCCCGCGATACAAGGCCCGCCAGGTGTTACAGGCATCGACCGGCGGGGTGATGTTGTCGGTCAGGGCCAGCAGCTTCTCCAGGCTTTGCCCGTGTTGATCATGTTCGAAACGCATTACCTGGATCGGCGGCGCAGCCTGGGGGCCAAAGCCCTGTTGCAGCATCGGGAACAGCACTTGTTCCTCCTTGAGCATGTGGCCTTCGAGTTCCTGTTGCAGGTCGGTCAACAGATCGGCCAGACCGTTGGGGCAACTGCTGCGCGCCCCGTGGACGTGTTCGACACGACGGGCCAGACGGATCAGTTCCGGCAGTTGCTCCCGGTGGCGGGCGTGGTAACGGGTCAGGAGGTGGGCGATCAGCAATTCCGGCGTTTCGTTACGCCAGTCGTGCTGGGCCTCGCCAGCGTCTTGCAGCAGGTTCAGAGCGTCGGCAATCAGTGCCGGGTCGAGGTCTTTGCCCAGCGCCGCTTCACGCAGGCTTTTATGCCCGCCGCAACAGAAGTCCAGCTTGAGGGAGTGAAAAATCCGGGTGGCACCGGGGATATCGCAGGCCAGTTGGCCAAGGCTTTGTTCCAGCAGGGTCTGGCTCATCGGGGTTCCTTGATTGGGGTTTCAACGGTTCCCCAGGCCCATTGCATCCGCCATGCCATTTCTTAACCTATTGATAAGCATGAATTTATTGTTGGCTGTGGTGATAGATACCCTGACGTTTCAGGGTCAATCCAACCCAAGAGGGTAATGACTACCATGCTGCGTGAAAGCCTGGCGGCCGACCTGATCGTCGAGTTGCCCAATGCCGTGCGGTTGCAACGACTGGTCCAGACCCTGCGCGAATACTTCAACAGTGGCGCCGTGGGATTGCTTCGTCTGGATGGCGACAGCCTCAGGCCGGTCGCGACGGTCGGGCTGGTTCACGAGGCGCTCGGGCGCCGGTTCGTCATCGCCCAGCATCCGCGACTGGCGGCGATCATGGCATCGCGTGAACCCACCTGGTTCGAGCCCGACAGTCGCCTGCCTGACCCCTACGACGGCTTGCTCGATCACCATGTCGGCGAACCGTTGCCGGTGCATGACTGCATGGGCGTGAGCTTGTATGTAGAAGGCCGGATCTGGGGTGCAATTACCCTCGATGCGCTGCACGCCGGCACTTTCGACAGCCGTGCCCATGAGGAGCTCAAGCGATGTACCTTGCAGATCGAAGCGGCGGTGCGCGTCACCCGCCTTGAGCAGGAAAACCGCAGCCTGCGTTTGTCCCGCAGCGATCTTCAAGACCTGCGCATGCCCGTGGACGAAGGCGAAATCCTCGGTCGCAGCGAGGTGTTGCACCAGCTGCTCATTGAGCTGGATGTATTGGCCGACTCCGATCTGCCGGTGCTGCTTTTAGGCGAGACCGGCGTCGGCAAGGAGTTGTTTGCCAGAAGGCTGCATCGCCTTTCGCGACGCAGTCACAAGCCGCTGATACAGGTCAACTGCGCTGCGCTGCCGGAATCCCTGGCGGAGAGCGAGTTGTTCGGCCATGTCAAAGGCGCGTTTTCCGGCGCCACCCATGACCGTGCCGGGCGTTTCGATGCCGCCAACGGCGGAACGCTGTTTCTCGACGAAGTCGGCGAGTTGCCGCTCGCCGTGCAAGCCAAGCTGTTGCGCACCTTGCAGAACGGCGAAATCCAGCGCCTCGGGGCGGACAAACCCTTGCATGTCGATGTGCGAATCATTGCCGCGACCAACCGCAATCTGCCCGACAGTATCCGCGACGGCCTGTTTCGCGCCGACCTGTATCACCGGCTCTCGGTGTACCCGGTGCCCATCCCGGCGCTGCGCGAGCGCGGGCACGATGTGTTGATGCTGGCCGGGCACTTCCTGGAACTCAATCGGGCCCGGCTCGGGCTGCGCGGTTTGCGCCTGTCGCCGGCAGCCGAGCGGGCCTTGCTGGCGTACAGCTGGCCGGGCAATGTGCGCGAGCTGGAACATGTGATCAGCCGCGCCGCGTTGAAGCAGCTCAGTCGCGGTACGAGTCGCACGCAGATCATGACGCTGGAACCCGCCATTCTCGACCTCGACAACACGCTGAGGGCATCGGGGCCGATGATTGAGCCGCTGCTGGAGGAAACGTCGGATGTACCGTTCCGGACCTTGAGCGACGCGGTCGATGACTGTCAGCGCCAACAGGTTCTCCAGGCCTTGAGCCTTTGCGCAAACAACTGGGCCGGTGCCGCGCGGCTGCTGGAAGTCGATCCCAGCAACCTGCACAAACTGGCCCGGCGTCTGCGGCTCAAGTAAAACGCAGGCATCCTTTGAATGCCAAGTGTTGATGGTGATCAAGGTGGTATCGCGCAGGGCTTTGCACACTGCATGAAACCTTCTGGAGATCACCGTCATGCCCCTTTCCCTGGCCGAGATGCGCCGCAGCTACACCCTCAATGGCCTGCAGGACGACGCTGCACTGGACGATCCGCTGACGCTGTTCCGGCAATGGATGCAGCAGGCGCGCGACACCGAGTGCGCGCCGATCGAGGCCAACAGCATGATGCTGGCGACTGTCGACAGCGAGGGCAGTCCGCATTGCCGGGTCCTGCTGCTCAAGGGCTTTAGCGACGAAGGCTTTACTTTTTTCGGCAATTACCAGAGCGACAAGGGCCGGCAACTGGCGGCTAACCCGAATGCCGCCATGACGTTTTTCTGGCCGGGGCTGGAGCGCCAGGTTCGCATTGAAGGCCAGGTGTCCAAACTTCAGGCAAAGCTCTCGGACGCGTACTTCGAGTCGCGTTCGGAGGCCAGTCGGCTGGGTGCCTGGGCTTCGCCGCAGAGCCAGCCCTTGGCTAATCGGGCAGCGCTTGAATCGCTGATGGCCGACACCATTACCCGCTTTGTTGATCAGCCTGTGCCGCGACCCGCGCATTGGGGTGGCTATTGCCTGCGCCCACAGCGCCTGGAGTTCTGGCAGGGGCGTGCCGACCGCTTGCATGACCGCATCGATTATCGCTTGCAGAACGGCGTGTGGTTTCGCAATCGCCTGGCGCCCTGAGCCAGTCGAGGTACCTCCATGGAGGAATAGGCCACACCGCGATTCCGGTTCAGGCTTGAGCCTATGCTCATCTACGGGAGGCTTTGAAATGGCCCATCTGGCGCAACGCACGTTTGAACCCCTGAACATCGCCGTGTTGACGATCAGCGATACACGCACCTTCGAGACCGACACCTCGGGACAGACCCTTACCGATCTGCTGCAAACGGCAGGGCATGTATTGGTTGATCGTGATTTGGTCACCGACGACATCTATCAGATTCGCGCGACCGTTTCCCGGTGGATCGCCGATCCCCAAGTGCAGGTCGTACTGATGACCGGCGGCACCGGTTTCACCGCCCGCGACAACACGCCGCAAGCGGTCCTGCCGTTGCTGGATAAACACGTGGAGGGCTTTGGCGAGCTGTTCCGTCAGGTTTCCCTGGCGGAAATCGGCATGTCCAGCTTGCAGTCGCGGGCATTGGCCGGAATGAGTAATGGCGTCCTGGTGTGCTGCGTTCCGGGTTCGCCCGGTGCCTGCCGCACGGCCTGGAACATGATCCTGCTGGAACAACTGGACAGCCGCACCGGCCCGTGCAATTTCGCCCCGCATCTGAAAGCGCAAACCCAGCGGGGCATCGACGCCTGTGAGACGCGCTCATGACCGGCCCGGTGTGTGACAGCGGCAACTTGATGCCGGTGGACGAGGCCATTCACCGGTTGCTGGAGCAGGTGCCGCCACCGCCCGTGTCACACATGATTCCTCTGGATCAAGCCATGGGCCGGGTGCTGGCGGCGGATATTCATTCCCCGGTGAACCTGCCAGCCTGGGACAACAGCGCCATGGACGGCTATGCCCTGCGGGCGGCTGACCTGCCAACAGAGGGCGGTTATTTGCCGCTTGGCGGGCGAATTACGGCGGGGGATCCGGCCGATTCGCCCTTGCCGGCGCAACAGGCGGTGCAGATATTTACCGGTGCGCCGTTGCCGCCGGGCGCCGACACCGTTGTGCCGCAGGAACGCTGCCGGGTCGAGGGTGCGCGCGTCTGGTTCCCGTCGGTAAAGGCTGGCGATCACGTACGCCACAAGGGCGAGGAGGTTCGTCGAGGCGATCTGTTACTCAAAACCGGGAAGCGTTTGCGCGCACAGGAATTGGGGTTGCTGGCTGGCGCTGGCGTGGCGCGAGTCGAGGTTTATCGACCGTTGCAGGTGTGCTTGCTCAGCAGCGGCAATGAGCTGCGTGAGCCGGGCGATCATCTGGCTCCGGGGCAGATTTACAACAGCAATCGCTACTGCCTGGCTGCGTTGTTGCGTGGCTGGGGCGTCGAGGTGCACGACTATGGCGTCATGGCCGATGAGTTGGCGGCCAGCCGACATGCTCTGACGCTGGCGTCTTCGGAATGCGACTTGCTGCTGAGTTCCGGTGGCGTGTCGGTCGGCGAGGAAGATCATCTCAAGCAGGCGATCGAGGAATTGGGCAGCGTGGATTTCTGGCGTCTGGCCATTCAGCCCGGCAAACCGCTGGCCTTTGGCAACGTGATCGGCAAACCCTGGATAGGCATGCCGGGAAATCCCTCGGCGGCGCTGATTACTGCGTTGGTCGTCGTGCGGCCATTCCTGCTCCGGGCCCAGGGCGTGATTGACGTGCTGCCCAAACCATTGGCGGTGCCGGCCGGCTTCGACTGGCTGCAGCGTAACAAGCGTCGGCAATACTTGCGGGCCAGGTTGAGGCCAGACGCTGAAGGTCGGTTGAGCGTGGAGCTACACCCTCAGCAAAGCTCGGCGATGTTGACGGCCGCCTGTTGGGCCGACGGGCTCGCGGTCATCGAGTGCGAGCAGCAAGTGCTCAAGCACGACAACGTGATGTTCCTGTCCTTCGCCGACCTGATGCAGTAACGGCAATTGATTGCCGTCAAGGTCGTGGCTGCCGGTCTGGCTAGACTGGCTGCACCTTTTCGACCGCTGCGCTACAGCATCGAGCGAGGATCGAGACGCGTTTTCTCATGAGGATTACCCATGCAACTGGTCTGCCCGGCAGGAAGCCTGCCTGCGCTGAAAGCGGCGGTGCGCCAAGGCGCCGATGCCGTTTATGTCGGTTTTCGCGATGACACCAACGCCCGGCATTTTGCGGGGCTGAACATGGACGACAAACAATTCGACGCCGCCGTCGCCCACATCCGCCAGCATCAGCGCAAACTCTACGTCGCAGTCAACACTTACCCGCAACCCAAGGGCTGGGAGCGCTGGCAGCGGGCGGTCGATCGTGCCGCCGACTTCGGTGTGGATGCACTGATTGCCGCAGATCCCGGAGTACTCAATTACGCCAGTCAGCGTCATCCGCAACTGGCGTTGCACCTGTCGGTTCAAGGCTCGGCGACCCACGCGGCTGCATTGGCGTTCTATGCGCAGCGCTACGGCATTCGTCGCGCGGTGCTGCCACGGGTGTTGTCATTGGCGCAGGTCCGTCAGGTCGCCGCCAGCAGCCCGGTACCCATCGAAGTGTTTGGTTTCGGCAGCTTGTGCATCATGGCTGAAGGGCGTTGCCACCTGTCTTCATACATTACCGGCGAGTCGCCGAACCTGTGCGGCGTCTGTTCGCCGGCCAAGGCGGTGCGCTGGAGCGAGGACGCCCAGGGCTTGAGCGCGCGTCTGAGCGAAGTGCTGATCGATCGCTACACCCCTGACGAGCCAGCCGGTTATCCGACCTTGTGCAAAGGCCGTTTCCTGGTCGACGGCAAGCGCTTTCATGCACTGGAGGAACCCACCAGCCTCGACACCCTGGACTTGTTGCCGGAATTGGCCGCCATCGGTGTCGAAGCGGTAAAAATCGAGGGCCGCCAACGCAGCCCGGCCTATGTCGAACAAGTCACCCGCGTCTGGCGGGCGGCACTGGATGCCCATCGCGGTGCGCCGGGCAATTTTCGGGTCAAGGAAGAATGGCGTCAGGTGCTGGCCGGTTTGTCCGAAGGCAGCCAGACCACCCTGGGTGCTTATCATCGATCATGGCAATGAGGGACGGAATATGAAGCTCAGCCTCGGACCGGTCCTGTATTACTGGGACAAAGAACAACTCAGTCACTTTTACGCCGAGATGTCGGCCTTGCCTCTGGATGTGATTTATCTGGGGGAAACCGTGTGTTCGAAACGCCGGGCGTTTTCCCTGGATCAATGGCTGGGACTGGGACGCGAGTTGCAGGCCTGCAGTCAGGCACAGCTGGTGATCTCCAGCCTGACGCTGATCGAAGCCGCTTCAGAACTGTCCAGCCTGCGCCGACTCTGCGACAACGGCGAGTTGCTGGTGGAGGCCAACGACATGGGCGCCGTGCAGTTCCTGGCTGAACGCAAATTGCCGTTCGTGGGCGGTCCGGCCCTGAATCTGTACAACGGCCACGCGCTGGTGCAACTGCTGGACAGCGGCATGACCCGTTGGGTGCCGCCCGTGGAGTGTTCGGCGGCGTTGATTGGCGATGTGCTTGAACAAGTGCGCGAACTGGGCCGTGAGGTGCCGGAAGTGGAAATCTTCGCCTATGGGCATTTGCCGCTGGCGTATTCAGCACGCTGCTTCACCGCCCGAGCGGAAAACCGGCCCAAGGATGACTGCCAGTTTTGCTGCATCAACTACCCCGACGGCTTGGCATTGACCAGCCAGGAAGGGCAATCGTTGTTCACCCTCAACGGTATTCAAACAATGTCGGCTGAGGTGACCAATCTTCTTGCTGACTATTGCGGACTGGTGGCTTGCGGTGCCGATCTGTTGCGTTTGAGCCCGCGCGCCCAAGGCATGGCCGAGGTCATTGGCGCTTATCAGCGGGTCCGCTCGGGCGAGACACCACCGCTGTTCGTCGAAGGATGTAATGGCTATTGGCATGGCCAGGCCGGCATGCTGCACGTCGAGGAGGTCGGCCTGTGCTGAACCGAAAAAAATGGTTGTTGAAAGGTGCCGACCGCTTGCTGCCGCTGGTGCGCCGCGTGCCGTTCGCCGTGCAGCGCCTGGCGTTGCAACAGGCGCTGAATCGCTGCCTCGCCGAGCCGTTGCGCGATGGGGAATTCGAAGTGTTGCGCGGGCGCTGGTTGTGCCTGCGAATTCCGGATCTGGGTTTGTCCTGGTACCTGACCCTGAGCCGTGAGGGTTTGCGGATCGCCGAGCACGCCATGGCAGACGTGACCATCAGTGGCAACTGGCGCGAGTTTTTGCTGTTGGCCAGCCGTCAGGAGGATCCGGATACGTTGTTTTTTCGCAGACGGCTGGTCATTGAGGGTGATACCGAGCTGGGGCTGACATTGAAGAACCTGATCGATAGTCTGGATCCTGATGTGTTGCCGGTGTGGTTGTGGCGCAATCTGGAGCGGGCGGGGAAGGGGTTGGCGGCCTGATGGTCGGGCTTTGTTTTGGTCGGGCTTTGTTGATTGTGTACATATCCGTTGCTGCGGTAACGGCTGCTTAGGGTTCCGCCCTGACGGCGGGTTACTTGGAAAAGCGCCAAGTAACCAAGCGCTCTCGCCCCTGACGTCCGGTGGTTCGCCTGGGCTCACCATACCCTCGCTCCGGTCTTGCTCCGTGGGCCCGCCGCCATCGGCCATCCCTGGCCAAGGGCGGCTAACCCGGCATCCATGCCGGGTTGCCCACTGCGC
>LNAP01000084.1_pt1 | contig 123897 bp, 108 predicted proteins | sample 602601 | NCBI WGS metagenome assembly LNAP01 (sample SAMN02440304, study PRJNA202911) | soil metagenome | biome: Subtropical and temperate rainforests or woodlands; isolation source: soil samples (1 kg each in a 20% v/v slurry with milli Q water) were... ... | reverse complement strand
ATATGGCAGGAACGCTACACGTTTCATGGCTTTGCAGCCACCGTCAGGTGGGTCAAAACTATTGGCCATTAGTGGGTCATTTTAATTGGCCATTAACAGATAGGACAGGTCATTAAGCATGGAGCAGGATATCCTCCGTTTAGTTCAACTAAACATCATCGAATCGAAAGATTCGCTACGCGTCACGCCCCAAAGCTCTATGTAATCTATACAGCAAGAACGAGCAATTTCAGACGTGCAACCGGGGACTAATCCGAGACTACCACTGCATTTTTTGAGGCAATCTCGAGATTTAAACTATCACCGACGGCAAACCGGGTTTTACCCAGATATTGCGCGCGTACAGGCACCCCGTTGCAATCAATGAAGTAGTCCTTCAATGCGCCAGAAAAGACGAGATCTTTTACCACGCCGCGCCAAACGTTCGCAGACGAGAATGGCTCCGACGGATGAAGGGCCACGCTCTCCGGCCTTACCATGACAGATACTTTATCGCCGACATTCAATAATTGGTCTGATCGAATAGAGCATATTATTGGCCCTGCTTGCGTACTTACACGAATCTCGCCTTCATTCTTTTCTTGAATCACGCCATCGAGCATATTGGCCAACCCGACAAATTGAGCAACAAATTTGTTTTTCGGACGTTCATAAAGCTCGACCGGCGTCGCAACCTGCTCCACCTTTCCGTCCCGCATGACGGCGACTCGATCACCTAATGTGAAGGCTTCTTCCTGGTTATGGGTAACGTAAATGCCAGTAAGATTCGACTCTTTGTGAATCCTGCGTAACTCAAATCGCATCGACTCGCGCAAACTTGCATCAAGATTGCTTAGAGGCTCATCAAACAAGACAACCTTGGGTCTTGTGGCCAAAGCGCGAGCTACCGAGACCCTTTGTTGCTGGCCACCGCTCAACTCGCTAGGGTATCGTTTCCCGTAACCGCTCATCTCTACAAAACGCAGCATTTCCTCAATACGGTCTTCTCCGCTGTTTTTCCACATCTTGCGCTTGCGCAGACCATAACTGATATTTTCCGCGACCGTCATATGCGGCCACAAAGCATAGCTTTGAAAAACCATGCCCATATCGCGTCCCTCTGGGGGTGCAAAAACTTCACTCGACGAGATCACGCTATCATCCAGCAAGATTCGGCCGCTGGTAGGCCTCTCCAGCCCGCCAATCATGCGCAGTGTGGTTGTCTTGCCGCATCCGCTCGGTCCCAGAAGCGCCAAAAGTTCGCCCTTGGCGACTTCCAGATCTAACTCATGTACAGCTGAAACCGAATCAAATTTCTTGCCGACGCCTTCCAAGCGCAAAAGCATGCTCGCCTCTCCTCAACAGAACAATATCTTCGTTTTTAGATGCAAGTAAAAAATCAAGGACGCTTTTTATAACAACACCGGCTCGCGCCCTCGCCAAGTTGTAGTAGTGCCGGATAGGAATCCATCTTGCATGCCGCTACGGGGCTTACTTGCGCATAATCTTCGTAAACTCGCGCACCACCTCGGCGCGATTTTTACTGATCGCATCGGCATCGGCGGGCACAACGTTAATGTCTTTAATGGTTTGGCCATCAGGGAATTTAAAGCTCACCTTCGTGCTGACAGGCGCCAGGGAAACCACCGTGGATACGATCTCTTGTCCCTTAGGACTTACCACCCAGCTAGCGAAGTCTTTTGCCACTTGGTTTGAGTCTTTCACAATCACACCCACAGTTTGTTCGCCGGCAACAACGCCTTCTTTCGGCCAATTCCAGCTGACCTTCTCGCCGCGCTCGATCGGTGCGGTCAAATAAAAAGTAAATTGAATCCCTATCGGCCGCTCACCACTGATTACCAAGTCTCTAATGGCCCCATGCCCGGTAGTCAGTTGTGGACTGTTTTTCTTGATTTCGCGAAAATAATCCCATCCGTAGGGCTTCTTGTCTTTCAACTTATCGGTTATAAACCAGAAAAAATTATGAATCCCCGCCGAACTCCTGGGATCGGCAAAGGTTATCTGGCCTTTATACTCATCTTTCAGGAGATCCGCATAAGACTGTGGCGCGGTGTCCTTCGTGTACTTGCTTGTGTTATAGCTAAGTACGTACAACACGAAACCGACCGGCACCAAGCGTTTATAGTCGCCGGTTTTAACCGATTCCAGAAGATCGCCGTAATGAGGCGAGCTGATCTCTTCAAGTAGCTTTGGATTTTCCTTGGCCAGAACTTGCAGTTGGGGTTTATCGAACCACAGTATGTCAGCCTTGGGCGTTCCCGCTCTGACCTCAATCCGGGTCTGCGCCATCAGCTCTTCAACAGGGCTATCCAGCACCTTGGCCGTAACAGGCTTGCCATAATCTTTGGAAAACTCGGCAACTACTGTTTCCGCCTGATTGCGCGGTATTCCGGAGTAGATGGTCAAAACGTTTCCATCCGCCGAAAAGACCGGACTACTCGCAACGATAAAAGCAGTCCCCAGTACGACCATCCCTGACTGACGAACGGATTTCAGATGCATCATCATAAGGCTTCCCTTCATAACAAGCTCCTTTTTGCAGTGGAAATACTATTTCCGTTTCGGACGTAACACGACTCCATAAACAACCGACAACACGATGGCGACCACCCCAAAAATCAAGGTCGCCATCGCCGACGCACTTTGAAGCCCGCCGGACCCATTCCAGCGCGTCAGCAAAGCGGTGGACACCACCTGTGTATCTGCGGACTGCAGCATGATTGAAATCGACAACTCTGGAAAACACAGTATGGCTACGAGCAGGCCCGTTGATGCCAGCGATCCCCTGATTAAAGGCAGGTCCACATCTTTGACTGTAGTCACCCGGCCGCTGCCGCTAATACGGGCCGCCTCGGAAAGTTCGGGAGAAATCTGAAGCAACGCCGTCTGAATCCCTTGCACCCCGAATGCAACAAAATGACCGGTGTACGCGAGCGCCAGAATAATAAGCGTGCCAGCAAACCCGAGAGCTCGCAACGGCGGATTAATGTAAGTCAATAGAACCGCCACGCCGAATGCTGTTCCTGCAAGCCCAAGCGGCAATATGGAAAGATAGCCAATAAAAGGCCGAAATATAGTTTCCATACGAACCAGGACATAGCCTGACGCGACCCCGATCAGCACAACCCCGGCGGCCGAAGCGATCGAGAGAACAATGCTGTTTATCAGCGATGAGCGCGTGAAATCATCTTCGAAGAGATTTATATAATGGACCACCGTAAGGTTTTCAGAGGAGAGTCCGTCGGTAATATTGCGCAGCAGCGATATATACAGCAATGTCGTGTAGGGCAAAATAAATGCTATCAGCCCATAAACAAACACAAGAAACACAATAAGATACTTCCACTTTCCGATCGGGAACATATCGGACCGAGCCCCTCGGGTGCCAACGGTTATATAACGTTTCTGCGCCGCTATGGATCTTCTATAAACAGCTACCGCAACGAGCGCTATAAGCGTAACCACAATCGACATCACCGCTGCGGTCTTTAAATCATTGACCACCAGAATTGACTGCCGTATCGCGACCGAAACGACATCAATCCCTAAAATCTGCGGAATTCCATATAGGGACAGGGAAATCGTAAAAGTCAGCACAAAACCGGACAACAGCGCCGGGGTAAGTAAACGCAATGTGATGCTGAAAAATGTGTTTGCCATACTCGCGCCGGCCAGTCGACTTGCTTCTTCTACGCTGGAATCCATATTCGAAAGCACCGGAACAAGCTGTAAAACGCAAATACCGATCCCCATGGGGACGCTTAATAAAATAAAGCCGGCGCCACTATAAATATCAAACGGCCCGCTTGTCTGCACCAGCCCCAACAAATCTCGCAAGATCTGATTGAAAAAACCCGAATTCGGCCCTAGCAGCACAATATAAGCAAATGCCGTCAAAAATCCGGGGCTTATGATCGAAATCACCACGATCGCGCGAAGCATCTTCTTGCATGGCATGGAAGTGCGCCCAAGGCCAAACGAAAAAATTATTCCAAAAAACAGGCTAAAAACGGCGACCAGAAACGACAGCCAGACCGTGTTGAGGATCACATCGACGTTATACCCATCGCCCATAGTGACAAGGAAATTCTCGACGGTGAGGCCGCCATCGGAATCGGTAAACGCTTCGACAAACAAAGAGACAAGGGGAAGAACAGTAAGAAGAGCCAGAATCAGGAGTACGCCAACGGGAAATACGACGCCCACGAAGGATTTGCGTTCGAAACCCGGGCGATGAGCGCCTACTCTTGATATAAACATCATGGGTGTCTCGCATATTCCGGCTCGGTACTCAACAGCAGACTAAATTACCCATTACTTTTGTTGCCGAAACTTGGGGTAACGTAGCCGACTGATCCTGAAACGATTTGGAGTAACAAGCTATTATTATTCTGTGCTGCCGCTAAAACCCCTGGCACGAGGCAGTGATGACCTGGATCCGCACTTCACCTTAAAAGGGTTGCCTGATTACGATTACACCCGTAATCATCAAGCGAGCGTCACTTCCCGATAAATGTAACTTGAGTATTAAAACTGTATCTTCTTCAAGAAATTAACAGGTACGCGTCTCTGTGGCAAGCATCAACGCTCTCTTCGGCACGAAGCTTTTTTTCGATACAGGCCCAGCGAGCGACGCCGATATCCAAATAGATAGGCGTGGCGGGACTCCGGCTAGGCGGCCAAAGTCGCTAAATCGATGCTATCGGCACGATTTAGCGCGGCCGCCACTTTTACGCGCAATGCGTTTGAATGCGCTAGACGCACTTCTTTTTTGACATCGAGCAATTGCTGCGGATGCATCGAGAACTCTTTCAAGCCCAGCCCCAGCAGCATGCGGGTAACGCGCGCATCGCCCGCCATTTCACCGCACACAGCCACCGGTTTGCCCGCCGCATCCGCCGCATTGATCGTCCGGGCGATCAAACGCAAAACCGCGGGATGCAGCGGATCGTACAAATCAGCGACCTCGTTGTCGCCACGATCGATGGCCAGAGTGTATTGAATCAAGTCGTTGGTGCCGATAGACAGGAAGTCGAGACTTTCGACAAACGGCTCGATCGCAATCGCAATCGCCGGTATTTCGACCATCGCGCCCAATGAAATGTTGTCGGCATAAGCGACGCCCCGCGCATCCAGCTCGGCGCAAGCCGACGCAATGGCCTGGCGCGTTGCGCGCACTTCGTGCATGTGCGAGATCATGGGAATAAGGATACGCAATTCGCCATACACGGAAGCACGCAATAAGGCGCGCAACTGCGTCGCGAAAATCTCGGGATGAGCCAGGCAATAGCGAATGGCGCGCAATCCCAGCGCCGGGTTGGTCGCCACGGTCACATCGCCATCGAGCGCCTTGTCCGCCCCGACATCGAGTGTACGGATTGTGACGGGACGTCCTGACATCGCTTTGATAACCGATGCATACGCCACGTATTGCTCTTCTTCGGTGGGCAGTTCAGGGCGTCCCATAAAAAGAAATTCGCTACGGAAAAGCCCAATGCCATCCGCGCCAGCCGCCAGCGCCGCTTCGACCTCTTCGGGCAATTCGATATTGGCCTGCAACTTGACGGCGACGCCATCAAGCGTAATGGCCGGCGCATCGCGCAATAAACCCAGCTCGGCGCGATCGTCGGCATAGGCGGCCTGACGTCGCCGGTACTCGTTCAAAACGGCCTCCGGCGGATTGACCATGACCGAACCGGTAGACCCGTCGACGATCAGAATGTCACCTTCGCGCACCAGGGCCCGAATGTTTCCCAGGCCCACGACAGCCGGTACATTCATACTGCGAGCCACAATCGCCGTATGCGATGTCGGCCCGCCCAAATCCGTCAGGAAAGCGCCAAAACGGCCGCCGCGCAAACGCAGCATATCGGCAGGCGAGATGTCGCGAGCCACCACGATCAAAGGCTCGTCGGTCTGGGCGGTATCAAAGTTGACCAGCAACGCGGTCGACCCGGACAGCACGCGCAACACGCGCTCGATTACTTGCCGAACGTCGGCTCCGCGCTCGCGTATGTAGTCGTCTTCCATGACAGCGAATTGCTCGCTGAGCGTTTGCCCCTGAGTCGTGAGCGCCCATTCCGCGTTGTAATGCCGCTCGATAATCAAGTCGCAGGTCTGCTTGGCAAGCATCGGGTCGTCGAGCAACATGCTGTGCACTGTCAGCAATGCGCCCATTTCACGCGGGGCATCGTCCGGCAAATTGGCGGCCATATTCTGCAACTCGTCGCGAGCCGCCGCCAAGGCTCCAGTTAAACGATCGCACTCGGCCTGAACCGCGTCGGACTGTATTCGATAGTGCACGACCTCGAGTGCCGCGGCGCCCATCACTGCGACCCGCCCGATGGCGATGCCTTTTACGACGCCCTGGCCGCGCATGCTTAGCATGGAGCAAGGAGTCGGAGTTATGACGGGTGAAGGAGCGATCATTCTGAAACCTGAGCGGATAAAAACAACGTTTTACTCTTGCTCGCCAAACTTGCCATCGAATAGCGCCTGTATCTCACTTAGCGCCTGCGCTTCGTCCGGCCCTGTGGCGTCAACCTTGACCGTAACCCCCAGACCCGCGGCCAGCATCATGACACCCATAATACTTTTAGCATTGACCCGCTGGGCCCCCCGCGCGATATAAATATCACATTGAAAACGGCCGGCTAATTGAGTCAATTTGGCGGCAGCCCGTGCATGCAAACCCAGCTTATTACAAATAACAATGTCGATGGTCGCCATATGATTCTTTTTCTTCAGTAAGCACTTGATGCGCTAGGGATTAAGAGATTTTGTCGGCATTAACAATGCCCTTGAGTGCGCCTAATCGCACTTTCTCGCTAAATTCTCCGGGATTCTCCTGCTGATCAGTCAGGGCTTTCAACACCATGCACAAATTGGTGCCGGTAATCAAATGCCCTGTTGCCCCTTGCTCGAGCGCCAGCTTAAGGGCCCGGCTGGCAATATTAAACGGTGTAGCGCCAAATATATCGCAAAGCATCAACGTGCTGTTGTCGGGCTCTTGGGTAAGCCGCTGCGCCAATTGGGTCACCAGTGCATCGGGCGGCGCATCGGGCGGCACATCGAACACCGTCAGATTGGGCTTCGCGCCCAATATGTGCTCAACGCAAGTAGAAAATGCAGCACCTAAAGGCGCATGCATTACCAAGACGATGCGGACCATTTATCCACCTGCTGCCTGCTCTAGAGCCACGGCAAAGTAGTCAGCCACATTAAAATCGGTTTGCTCGGTGATCTCGACGAAACACGTCGGACTCGTCACGTTGATTTCGGTGACGTAATCGCCAATTACGTCCAGCCCCACCAGCAACAATCCGCGCTTCGACAGCACCGGCCCTATGGTCTCGGCGATCAGGCGATCGCGATCCGACAAAGGCTGGGCCACGCCGCGCCCGCCGGCGGCCAGGTTGCCGCGCGTTTCGCCGGCCAGGGGAATGCGTGCCAGTGCATACGGAACCGGCTTGCCGCCGATGATCAGGATACGCTTGTCGCCATTGACGATTTCGGGAATATAGCGCTGCGCCATGATGGTGCGCGAACCATTTTCGGTCAATGTTTCAAGAATGGCGCCCAGATTGGGTTCCGTCTTTTGCAAGCGGAATATGCCGGTGCCGCCCATGCCGTCCAGCGGTTTCACTATAACGTCTTCGTGCTGCTGGTGAAAAGCACGAAGACGCTGCATATCGCGCGACACCAAGGTCGGCGACGTAAATTCAGCAAACTCGGTAATTGCGAGTTTTTCAGGATGATTGAAAATGGCCGCACCCGAATTAAATACCCGGGCGCCTTGCGCTTGCGCATACTCAAGTAAATGCGTGGCGTAGAAGTACTCCATATCGAATGGCGGGTCTTTGCGCATGATGACGGCGTCAAACCGGCTCAGTTCGCCCTCGTGCCGCGCCGCCGTTTCACGCCACCAGGCATGTCCGTGCAAATCGGCTTGCGGCACCAGTTCGATGGCCGTACTGGCTGCCTTGACGCGGCCTTCATCAATGTACAGATCGCCCTGCAACACCACGCTTAATGTATGGCCGCGAGCGGCCAGTGCCCGCATCATCGCTACTGAAGAATCTTTATACGCCTTCAGGGAAGGCAAGGGGTCAATAACAAATAATACGTGCATAAGATACCTGCGAACATTCCCCTGCCGGCGCCGGACCGACGGGGGAATTGATGATAACGATAAGTAAAGACTTACGAAGCGGAGTCGCCGGGCTTAGCAACCTTTTTACGCGGCGCCAGCACCATTACCATTTGGCGGCCTTCGAGCTTGGGCATGGCTTCAACCTGACAAATTTCAGTCAAGTCGTCGCGCACGCGTTCCAGCACCCGCATACCCAGTTCCTGGTGGGCCATTTCCCGGCCCCGGAATCGCAGCGTGACCTTGGCCTTGTCGCCTTCGTCGATAAAGCGGCGCAGGTTGCGCAACTTAACCTGATAGTCGCCCTCGTCGGTGCCTGGACGGAATTTGACTTCCTTGACCTGGATGACTTTCTGCTTGGCGCGTGCCTCGGCCTGGCGTTTTTGTTCTTGGTATTTGAACTTGCCATAGTCCATAAGTCGACATACGGGCGGTACTGCATTCGGTGCAATTTCGACCAGATCGACTTCATTCTGCTCTGACAAAATCAGGGCGTCAGCCGTTTTTACTACGCCCAATTGTTCGCCATCAACTCCAATAAGCCGCACTTCAGGGACGCGGATTTCACCATTGATGCGATGAGGTTTTTCGGTTGCGATGTCTAAGACTCCTAGAATTAAAAAAAATGTGCCTGATCAGGCTTGCGCGACGTTACGTCGCGCACTGACTTCATGCTGCAGGCGATCGGTAAAGTCGCCGAGCGACATAACGCCCAAATCGACCCCGCCACGACTGCGAACCGATACCGTACCCGATTCGCGTTCTTTTTCGCCCACGACTAAAATATACGGTATTTTTTGCATACTGTGCTCTCTGATTTTACGGGTGATTTTTTCCCCGCGCAAATCGGCACTGGCTCTAAAGCCTTGTTTTTTCAAGCCTCGAGCGATTTCCGCCGCATAATCGGCAAATTGCTCCGAAATACAACAGACTACGGCTTGCTCGGGGGCCAGCCATGGCGGCATGGCGCCGGCATGGTTTTCGATCAGCATCCCGATAAAACGTTCGAACGAACCGAGAATGGCCCTGTGCAACATAACCGGTGTCTTGCGCTGATCGCTGGCATCGACATATTCGGCGCCAAGCCGTTGCGGCATGGAGAAATCGACCTGTATGGTGCCGCACTGCCAGTGGCGGCCAATAGCGTCCTTCAGGGTGTATTCGATCTTGGGGCCATAGAACGCCCCTTCACCCGGAGTAACCTCGTACTGGCAGCCGGTACGGTCCAGGCTTTCCATCAGTGCCTGCTCGGCTTTATCCCAGACCTCGTCCGAACCAATACGTTTATCGGGCCGTGTCGCGACCTTGTACAGAATCTCGGTGAAACCGAAATCGCCATACACCTTTTGCAGCAAAGCCGTAAATGCCGCGCACTCGTCCTGCAATTGGTCTTCTGTACAAAAGATATGGCCGTCGTCTTGGGTAAAGCCGCGCACCCGCATCATGCCGTGCAAAGAACCCGACGGCTCGTTGCGATGGCACTGGCCAAACTCGCCATAGCGAATCGGTAGTTCCCGATACGAATGCAAGCCGGCATTGAAAATCTGCACATGGCCGGGACAGTTCATGGGCTTAAGACCATAAGTTCGGTTTTCGGACTCGGTCGTAAACATGTTTTCGGCGTAGTTATCCCAATGGCCTGTTTTTTTCCATAGGGACAAGTCGAGGATTTGCGGCGCCTTGACCTCTTGGTAGCCGTTATCCAGATACACGCCGCGCATGTATTGCTCGACCTGCTGCCATAAAGTCCAGCCCTTGGGGTGCCAGAAAATCAGCCCAGGCGCCTCTTCCTGGAAATGAAACAAATCGAGCTCACGGCCTAACTTGCGGTGATCGCGCTTTTCAGCCTCTTCGAGCATCGTCAAGTAGGCCGCCTGCTCTTCTTTGCTCGCCCAGGCCGTGCCGTAAATGCGCTGCAGCATTTCATTTTTGTTGTCGCCGCGCCAATAGGCGCCGGCCACCTTCATCAACTTGAACACCTTGAGCTTGCCCGTGGAGGGGACATGAGGGCCGCGGCACAGGTCGATGAAGTCGCCCTCGCGGTACAAGCTGATGGGTTCGTTGGACGGAATGGACGCGATAATCTCGGCTTTGTAGTGCTCGCCTATGCTCTTGAAATATTCGACGGCATCATCACGCAGCCACTCTTCGCGCGTGACGGCCTCGTCTTTCTTGACGATTTCGGCCATTTTCTTTTCGATGGCAAGCAAGTCTTCAGGTGTAAAAGGGCGCTTATACGAAAAATCGTAATAAAAGCCGTTTTCAATCACAGGTCCGATGGTCACTTGCGCATCAGGAAACAACGATTTCACCGCATAGGCCAGCAAATGGGCGGTAGAGTGACGAATCAAATCCAGCCCGTCAGCGTCTTTGGCGGTAACGATGGCCAGTTGCGTGTCTTGCTCAATAACAAAACTGGTGTCCACAAGCTTTGTTTCACCCGTTGCCGTGTCAATACGACCGCCCAACGCGGCGCGCCCCAAACCGGTTCCGATCGAGTAGGCGACGTCGCTGACAGAGACGGGACCCGGAAACTCGCGTTTCGAGCCATCGGGCAGAGTAACTTGAACCATAAGACATCCTGAACAAACAAAAAACGCGGCACTGGCCGCGTTTTTAAGGTTTTTTTGATTTTGCTAGTTAGCAAATGAACGGTACGCGGCGACGGCTAACAGGCTCGTGTCGTAGTTCGCGTAGCAACTATATTCATATAAACCACAAAAATTAGGTGAAATCGTTGTTTTAGTGTAACACTAAACCTCGGCCAAAGCCCTATTGGACTAGCTGCGGCGCCAATTTCAGGCGGTATTCACACGATTATGTTGCGAAAATGCTGACGCCCTGCCCTGGCAGATCAAAAAAAGCCCCGTTCAGCGCGAAGCTGATCGGGGCTTTTCAGTGTTGCAAACTAACGCTCGCAACATATATTTTTTGGTAGGCAGTACTGGATTCGAACCAGCGACCTCTACGATGTCAACGTAGCGCTCTAACCAACTGAGCTAACCGCCTGCACTGGAAAAACAAGATTCTAACCTATTTATTTGAGGCTTGTCAAAACGCCCCTTTTAAAATCACTTTAACCACTGCCCTTACGGTTTTTGCTGACGCAAATGGAAACGACATGGCCGAACAATGCGCGCCTAATTAAAGGCCGCGGTCGGCCTCATGAACCGCGCTCATGAAGGAGCGGATTTTCTCTGGGGACTTAATTCCCTTGGACTGCTCCACCCCGCTACTGACATCGATCGCATAAGGCCTTACCGCCTCGATAGCGGCGGCTACGCTGTCTGCGCCAAGTCCGCCCGCCAGGATCACCGGACGAGCGTCAGGCGCTTGCAAAACCGCCTGCAACAGCGAGGTGTCCAGCACCAATCCGCTGCCGCCATAACCCGTGCTGTAGCTGTCAAACAGCCAGGCCGCGGCATCGGGATACGCTCGGCAGGCCTCTAATACCGCCGCAGGGGAATCCAGCCCCCCCTTGCCCACCCTGAAGGCGCGAAAATACCGGCGGTTGAAACTGGCGCAAAACGCCGGCGTTTCATCGCCATGAAACTGCAGCAGATCGGGTTGTACCTGCTCAATGACCGCACGGACTTCATCCGCCGTGGGGTTGACGAACAGTGCCACAACACTGACAAAGGCGGGAACGGCGGCACGCAGTTCCTTCGCGCGCTCCAGGGAGACCGCACGGGAACTGCCCGAATACATCACCAGACCAATGGCGTCGACACCGCCGCGCACGGCGCTATGAATGTCGTCCGGGCGTGTGAGCCCGCAAATTTTGACTCGAGTACGTTGCTGCAAGACCTATCCTTTTACCTTAAAAAACCAATCGCTACTTAAATGCCGCGCCGGGGTCGATTTGATTGGAGCCGCCCTCATCGCCATAACCGTAGGAACCGGCGCCATACGTGTCTTCGGCGCCAAACTTGACGGTCGAGGCGTCGACGGTCGAAGCGTCCGATTTATAGTGGGTCACCATGCCGGGAAGCAGCATGACGGCCGCCACCATGGAGACCTGCAAGAAAATAAATGGTATCGAGCCCCAATAAATCTGGCCGGTAGTGACCTTGGGAATCAATTTGCCGGTGACCCGGTCATGATAATCCTCTTTAGGAGCGACCGAACGCAAATAAAACAGCGCAAACCCGAACGGCGGATGAACGAATGACGTCTGCATATTAACGGCCAGCAATATGCCGAACCAGATCAGGTCGATGCCCATCTTGTCGGCCACCGGCCCCAACAGCGGCACAATAATAAAGGCCAGTTCGAAAAAATCGAGGAAGAAAGCCAGGAAAAACGTCAACAGGCTGACAACAATAAGGAAACCCCATTGTCCGCCCGGCAGACCGCTAAGCAAATGCTCCACCCATAAGTCGCCGTTAATGCCGCGAAAGCTCAGGCTGAACACCGTGGAGCCGACCAGGATGAACACCACAAAGCACGACAGTTTGGTGGTTGTGTCCATGGCTTGCCTGAGCAGGCTCCAGGAAAACCGGCCGCGCGAAACCGCCATGATGATGGCCCCCACGGCCCCCATGGCGCCGCCTTCGGTGGGCGTGGCGATGCCGATAAAAATGGTGCCCAGAACCAAAAAAATCAAAAAGAGCGGCGGAATCATGACGAATGTGACACGCTCGGCAATTTCCGAGAGCACCCCCAGCCGCAACGCCTTATTGACCAGCGCAATGATCCAGGCCGTCAGTCCCCACAACATCAGCATGACGACGACGCGCTCATCGACAGGTATGTCGGTATGCGTCTTGAAATAATACTCCGCGCCAAAATAAGCCACGCTCGATGCGATCAAGGCCAGAACGGTCAGTGAGCGCAAGCCGCGTCGACCGTCGGGACGGACGTAGACGCGCGCCTCGATAGGCAAGGCCGGCGCCGCGGTGGGTTTAATGTAGGCCACGATAATGACATAGAGAATATAGCTGCCCGCCAGAATCAGCCCCGGAATCATGGCGCCGCGATACATGTCGCCAATCGACTGGCCCAACTGGTCCGCCAGAATAATCAGCACCAGCGAGGGCGGGATAATCTGCGATAAGGTTCCTGATGCCGCGATGACGCCGGTGGCCAAGCGACGGTCATAACCGTAGCGCAACATAATGGGCAAGGAGATAAGACCCATTGAAATCACGGACGCCGAAACAACGCCGGTAGTTGCCGCCAGCATGGCGCCCACCAGCACCACGGCAATCGCCAAGCCGCCACGCAATGGCCCGAATAACTGGCCGACTGTTTCAAGCAGGTCTTCGGCCATGCCGGATCGCTCGAGCACCAGGCCCATCAGGGTAAAGAACGGCACGGCCAGCAGCGTGTCGTTGGCGACAATACCAAACACGCGCTGAGGCAAAGCCTGGAATAACGCGGGCTGTATAAACCCGAGCTCTACAGCCACCAACCCATACAAAATGCCGTTGGCGGCCAGCGAAAAAGCGACCGGAAAACCCAGCAATAAGAATACGATCAGGTTGATAAACATGATCGGGGCCAGGTTATTGACAAAAAACTCCATGATCAACGGCCCTTCTTATTATTGTGGATGGGCGTCGCGACCACCGCGTCACCCTTTATTTCGGCCTGGCGCACAATTTCCTCGGCCAGTTCTTCTTCCGCCGTTTTACCCTGCAGGCGCGCCGTCGGATCGGGGCAGTCTCCCCTTAAGAAGCCAATGCATTTGATCAGGTGCGAGATCCCGGCAAGGATGAGCAGCGCAAACCCTACTGGTATTAAAAGTTTGGCTGGCCACCGAATCAGCCCGCCCGAGTTCGACGACAGTTCATGCAACACGAACGAGTCATAAAAAAACGGGATGGATAGTCCAAAGATAAGCAAACAGGCCGGCAACAGGAAGAAGATAACGCCGAAAATTTCAATCTTGATTTGCGTACGCTTGGATAAGCGCTGCGCCAGTATGTCGACACGAACGTGTTCGTTTTTCAGGAAGGTATAACCGGCAGCCAATAAAAAAATAGCGCCGAACAAATACCACTGGAGCTCCAGCCATGCATTGGAACTGCTATGAAAAACCTTGCGCACAATGGCATTACCCGCGCTGACGACCACCACGATCAAAGTCAGCCAAATCACAACCTGCCCGACTCGGGTATTGAGACTATCAATGCCTCTTGATAGCTTTAAAAAAAATTTCATGAGATTCACTCGGTATGCCTGTAACCGGAGGTGAATTCTAATCGATCCACAGGCGTTTTGCTGCTAGTACATACCTTAGCCCAGGGCCTGCGCTCGTCTGGCGGCAATCGGGCCGACTGCCTACCAACCCAGATGCGACGACAACACCTCTTCGGGCGTCAGCTCGGGCAAAGCGAACTCGCGTGGGTACTGAACGTGGGCCAGGTACAAACCATCGGGCATAAAAGTCGGCGCGGCCAATCTGCGATCGCGCTGGGCGAGCAGCTCGTCGATCCACTGCGCGGGTTTCCTGCCCTGCCCCACATACAATATGGCCCCCATCAGATTACGCACCATATGATGCAGGAAAGCGTTTGCCTTGAAGGTAAAAATGAAGAATTCGCCGCGCTGTTCCACCGTCAACGCCTGAACGGTGCGTATTGGGCTGGCGGCCTGACACTGCGATGATCGAAAACAGCTGAAATCGTGCTCGCCAACCAGACGTTCGGCGGCTTGCTGCATCAGCGGCAAATCGAGCGGATGATAAACCCAGCCTACGCGCGACTGGCTGATGGGCGAGCGCACCCGCGTATTGCGCACGATATAAAAATACGTGCGCGCCCGTGCCGAGAATCGAGCATGAAAGGAGTCGGTCACGGGCTGAGCCCATTGAACCGCGATACTGTCGGGAAGCAAGGCGTTAAGCCCCCGGACCCAGGACTCCAGGCGCCGCTCGACCGACACATCGAAATGCACCACCTGGCCCAGCGCATGCACGCCGGTATCGGTACGCCCGGCGCAAATCGTGGCCACCGACTGTGCGCTAAAGCGGGCCAAGGCCGCTTCTAGCGAGTCTTGTACCGTCATGCCGCCAGGTTGCGTCTGCCACCCCTGCCAGGGGGCCCCATCGTAAGCGACGCCCAGTGCCATGCGTGGCATTTCGTCTACTTTTTCGCCGCGGGTGTTTCGTCGGCAGGCGGCTGGCGTAAATCGAGATTGATTTTATCGAGCTGCTCTTTCACCATCGCTTCGGTGATGGGCACGGCCTGGGCATGATCGTCGTCGCGCGGACTGTTCGCGCGGCGCAGCAACCACGCAATAACCAGCACAATAAGGGCCAGCAGCCCCGTTATAACGCCTAATAAATGTTCCTGGAACCACGACACTGAAGTTTCTGCCTTGTTTGAAGTTTGTTCTGCCACATTGGCGGCCTGATCCGGCGCCGCAGGCTGCTTATTAGCGGCACTATTGCCATTCGCTGTTATGCCGGCACCTGTCGCGCCGCTTGAGTTTTTCGTTGAATCCGCGTCTTCCTGGCCCGCATACGATTCAGCGGCCGGACTGGACGGATCGATTGCCTCGGTTGAGCCCGTGGCACCCGCGGCACCCTTGGAACCCGTGGCCGCTGCCTGGCCGGGAGTTTCCGTACCAGACGATGAAACGCCTTGCCGATTATCGGCTGATGGCGCTGCGCCGGCTTCAGTGGAACCCGCTATCGGCGTCGCCTTATCGGCGTCAGGCGCTGGCGTAGCGCCGGTTGCGCCAGTTGCGCCGGTTGTGCCGGTTGTGCCGGTTGTGCCGTCGGCGGACGCCGGCTTGGGCGCCGAGACGGAACCGGCCGCATCGGCGATGGACTGGCTCAGCCCTTTGGCGCCATCGACGAAGACGTTCTTGGCCGCTTCGCCTTGGGACTGCAACGCCTGATTGAGGCTTTTAACGTTCTGCTCCAACTGCGAGACACGCTCTTGCGTCTCGGCAATGCCCTTACCCGTCGCCACGCGATCGTCGGCCGACGCGTCGGCCGGAGCGGACCCGCTGGACAGCACGACCTGGTCACGTGGCGAGGCCGGGGCTTGAGGCTGCGCCGCTGAAGGAGCCGACGAGATCTTCCCCTGTGCGGCGGAATCCACCTTCAGGAGTGCAGACGATTTGGCCGCCAGCCCTTGCCGATAGGCGGCAAAATTTTGCGTCTGCTGCTGGAAAATACGACGTGCTTCGCGATCGGATACGGCGGTTAGCGCATCGTGATCGGGCATGTTCAATGTGGCGCCCGCCTTGACCAGATTGATGTTTTCGTCGATAAAAGCCTGCGGATTGGCACGCTGCAAGGCAATCATCATTTGATAGACGGAAACCCCCTGCACCGCATTGCGCTGCGCGATGGCAAACATCGTATCGCCGCGACGCACAATCACGGTACCGGCGGTTTGGCTGGCCGCACTGCCGGGTTGACCACCCAGGGCCTGCAGCCTGTCCGGCGAACCGTTGGCCCCGCTTTGCGTCGCCACCGGCGCCCCGTCCGCCATGTGGGCCAGGATGCTCACCTGATACTGCTGCTGGCCGCTGGCCGTCAACACATTAAGGAGCAAATCGGCAACCGGTCGCTCGAACGAATCTGTGGAAGTGATTTGAACGACTCTGGAACTCGGAGTGGCGCCGTCTTTCAAGTGGACTTGCAACGTGGACAAGTCCACAGGCGGCGTTAATGCAGCTTGCTTCCAGGCCGTCGCGGGCGCCGGCACGACCACCAAAGAACGCTGGTCGTCGGCGCTAAGCTGCGACACCACCACTTCAATGCGCAGAGGCTGTCCTGCGTTTGAGACGATGCGCGAATGGCCGAAGCTCGCTGCGTAGGCGGTGGAGCACATCAGCATGGCAGCCGATACGGCAACAACAAGAGGCTTGGCCCGCGACACGAACGCACTTCCTGCTACACAACGAGACATCTGCATTTTTAAAGTTCACCCAACGTAATACGCAACATACGGCGTAGCGGTTCGGCCGCGCCCCATAGTAACTGATCGCCCACCGTAAACGCGCTGAGGTATTCAGGCCCCATCGACATCTTGCGCAAGCGCCCCACTGGAATATCCAGCGTTCCGGTCACGGCTACGGGAGTCAGTGCGTGAATGGTTGCTTCTTTTTCGTTGGGAATAACCTTGGCCCATTTCGAGCCTTGGCTGAGCATGTCGGAAATCTCGTCGACCGGCACATCGCGCTTGAGCTTGATGGTGAGGGCCTGGCTGTGGCAACGCATGGCGCCGATGCGCACACATAAGCCGTCAATCGGCGTTGGCGCCGTACCGAACGCTTCGCCGCGGCCCAATATTTTATTGGTCTCGGCTTCGGCCTTCCATTCCTCGCGCGACACCCCATTGCCAAGATCGCTGTCGATCCAGGGAATCAGGCTGCCGCCCAGTGGAACGCCAAAGTTGGCGTGCGGAAGGTTCGGGTCTTTCTGCGTCAGCAAAACGCCACGGTCGATGTCCAAAATAGCAGCGGCGGGATCGTCGAGCAACGACCTGACCGAGCTGTTCAACACGCCAAATTGGGTCAGCAATTCGCGCATATGCTGAGCGCCGCCGCCCGAAGCCGCCTGATAAGTCATGCTGCTCATCCAATCGATCAGATCGTTGTTGAACAAGCCGGACAAGCCCATGAGCATACAGCTGACTGTGCAGTTGCCGCCCACAAAATTCTTGATGCCGCGCTGCATGGCGGCATCGATGACAGGACGATTCACCGGGTCCAGCACGATGATGGCGTCGTCGGCCATACGCAGGGTGCTGGCGGCATCGATCCAGACGCCGCTCCAGCCGGCCGCACGCAATTTGGGGTAAACCGCAGAGGTGTAGTCGCCGCCTTGCGCCGTGAGAATGATGGGCAGCTTTTTCAATGCATCGATGTCGTAGGCATCTTGCAACGGCGCCGCACCTTCGGCCCAGGCCGGGGCCTTTCCGCCCACGTTGCTGGTAGTAAAGAAAACGGGCTGAAATAAAGAAAAGTCATTTTCGTCGCGCATGCGTTGCATGAGGACCGAACCCACCATGCCACGCCAGCCGACTAAACCTACTGCTTGGTTCATTTTTTATGTCGCTTAAAAAGTAAAAATCAGGTCTTACGCCTTATTTTAACGGAACTTGGCGCAAAAACCTGAGGTTTTTCATGAGGCCAGCGCTTTCAGCACGGCATCGCCCATTTCCGAGGTCGACGCTTTGGTGGTGCCTGCCTCGTAGATATCGGCGGTACGCAAGCCTTGCTCAAGAACCGCTTGCACAGCCGTTTCGATTCGATCGGCCTGCGTCGGCGCGTTCAACGAATAGCGCAGCAGCATGGCCGCTGACAAGATCGTGGCCAGCGGATTGGCCAGGTTCTTGCCCGCGATGTCCGGCGCCGAGCCATGGCTGGGTTCATACAAGCCCTGATTGGACGCGTTAAGCGACGCCGATGGCAACATGCCGATCGAGCCCGTCAACATGGCCGCTTCGTCAGACAGGATGTCGCCGAACAAATTGCCCGTTACGATCACGTCGAATTCCTTGGGCGCGCGCACCAGTTGCATGGCGGCATTGTCCACATACATGTGCGACAGGGCCACATCGGGATACTCGCGCGCCACGTCAATCATGATGTCGCGCCAGAACTGGGACGTTTCCAGCACATTGGCCTTGTCGACGCTGCATAATTTCTTACCCCGCTTTTGCGCCGCCTGAAAGGCCACATGCGCAATACGCCGCACTTCCGATTCAGCATAGTGCATGGTGTCAAACCCCTGGCGCTCGCCTTTGAAAGGGCCGTCCGCCGCTTCGCGAACACCCCGGGGCTGGCCGAAATAGATATCGCCCGTCAGTTCGCGCACGATAAGAATATCAAGACCCGCCACGATCTCCGGCTTAAGCGACGAGGCGTTGGCCAGTTGCGGGTACAAAATGGCGGGACGCAGATTGGCAAACAGCCCCAAGGCTTTACGCAGGCCAAGAATCGCCTGCTCGGGCCGCAACTCGCGGGCCAGGCTGTCGTATTTCCAATCGCCCACGGCGCCGAACAAAATGGCCGATGAATTTTTCGCCAATTCCAGCGTCGCAGGCGGCAAGGGATGGCCGTGCAGGTCGAACGCCGCGCCGCCAACCGGCGCCGTCTGCAATTCCAGGTCCAGATCCAGGGCGCTTAACACGCGCACGGCTTGTTCAGTAATTTCAGCACCGATTCCATCGCCCGGCAAAACCGCAATTTTGTGTGTCATTTGATTTTTCTTCCTGAAAACGTTGGCCTTCTACAACAGAAAAAGGGCTGCGTTGCCGCGGCCCTTGGCCTAAAAGTGTTAATTAAAACCAGCAAGCTCAACAGACTGATATTCCGTCTGATTTATTGACGGCAAGACACTAGGCAATGGGACGTGCATCAAGCCAGGGATGGCGTGCCAGCCGCTCCGTCTCGAAGCCCCGAATCAGATCCGCCTTTTGCAGCGTCAGCGCAATTTCATCCAGACCGTTCAACAGGCAATGCTTGCGAAATGGTTCGATGTCAAAGGCCAGTTCGCGGTCGTCCTGCGTAATGACCACCTGGCGCTCCAGGTCGATGCGCAATTTATAGCCGACGAAGGCTTTCACCTCGTCAAACAGGCGCGCGATTTCCATTTCAGACAGCACGATCGGCAGCAAGCCGTTCTTGAAGCTGTTGTTGAAGAAAATATCGGCGTACGACGGCGCAATAACGGCCCGGAAGCCGTACTGCGTCAGCGCCCAAGGTGCGTGCTCGCGGCTTGAGCCGCAGCCGAAGTTCTTGCGCGCCAGCAAAATGGAGGCGCCCTGATAGCGCGGCTGATTCAGGACGAAATCGGGGTTGAGCGGCCGTTTGGAATTATCCATGCCCGGCTCGCCATGATCCAGATAACGCAGCTCGTCAAACAAATTGGGACCGAACCCCGTGCGTTTGATCGATTTCAGAAACTGCTTGGGAATAATCAAATCGGTATCGACGTTTTCACGATCGAGGGGGGCCACTAAACCGTGGTGGGTAGTAAATGCTTGCACGATGACTTCCTATCGAAAATTTCTGACGTCGACGAAATGGCCGGCAATCGCGGCGGCCGCCGCCATGGCGGGACTGACCAGGTGGGTGCGTCCGCCCTGCCCCTGACGGCCTTCAAAGTTGCGGTTCGACGTCGATGCGCAGCGCTCGCCCGGCTCGAGACGGTCGGCATTCATGGCCAGGCACATGGAACAGCCCGGCTCGCGCCATTCAAAGCCGGCCTCGATAAAAATCTTGTCCAGGCCTTCCTTTTCAGCCTGGCGCTTCACCAGCCCGGAACCAGGCACCACCATGGCCTGCTTGACCGACGCGGCTACGCGTTTGCCGCGCGCCACACTGGCCGCCGCACGCAAGTCTTCAATGCGGGCATTGGTACAGGAGCCGATAAAAATGCGATCGACGGGAATATCGACCAGCGGCGTATTGGGCTTCAAACCCATGTATTGCAAGGCCCGTTCCATGCCGCTGCGGCGCACATCGTCTTTTTCCTTGTCGGGATCCGGTACACGCGCATCCACCGACAACACCATTTCAGGCGAGGTACCCCAGCTGACCTGCGGCGTGATCTGGCGTGCATCGATTTCAACCACGCTGTCGAACTGGGCGCCTTCATCGGTATGCAAGGTGCTCCAGTATTTGACGGCCTGGTCCCACAACGCGCCCACCGGCGCGTATGGACGGCCGCGGAAGTAGTCGATGGTTTTTTGGTCGACCGCCACCATGCCCGAGCGCGCGCCCGCTTCGATGGCCATATTGCACACCGTCATACGCCCTTCCACCGACAAGGCGCGGATGGTGCTGCCGCCAAATTCAATTGCGTAGCCCGTGCCGCCGGCGGTGCCGATTTTGCCGATAACATACAAAACAAGGTCTTTGGCCGTACAGCCAAAAGGCAATTCACCCTCGACCTTGATCAGCATGCTCTTGTTTTTTTTCATCAACAAGGTTTGCGTTGCCAGGACGTGCTCGACCTCGGACGTGCCGATGCCGAACGCCAGCGTGCCTAGCGCACCGTGGGTGCTGGTGTGCGAGTCGCCGCAAACCACCGTCATGCCCGGCAAGGTTGCCCCTTGCTCAGGTCCGATGATGTGCACAATGCCCTGACGCATATCGTTCATGCGAAACTCGGTAATGCCGTAGGTTTCGCAGTTGCTGTCCAGCGTATCGACCTGCAAACGCGAAATCGGATCGGCAATGCCTTCCGCGCGCGCCGTGGTCGGCACATTGTGGTCGGCCACGGCCAAATTGGCACTGACGCGCCATGGCTTGCGCCCGGCCAGTTTGAGGCCTTCAAAAGCCTGGGGGCTGGTGACTTCATGCACCAGATGGCGATCGATATACAGCAAACAGGTGCCGTCGGACTCTTGATGCACTACGTGTGCATTCCAGAGTTTGTCGTACAAGGTTTGTGCCATGGCAGTACTCTTGGGTAATGGTGAAAAATAAAGACGTTATGCTTATTATGCCACTCTGCAAACCTAGTACAAGACTATTGCTTATCCTGGTATAAGAAGTGACAGGATTGCGCCCGCATCATTTAAAAAAACCCGACCGCCAAGTCAAAGCCAAACAAAAAGCGCGCTGTTGGGTGAAGGAAGATCCAATACCAAACAGCGCGCTTAATCGGACACAATGGTCAAAAGAAACCGCTTATTTTCCCGACGCCTTTTTATACAAAGGCATCATTTGCGCAGCGATCTTGGTCAGATCCGAAGTGCGGCTGGCGGCCGAGGGGTGCGTCGACATAAATTCAGGCGGCGAGTTGCCGGCGCTTAACGCCCCCATTTTTTGCCAGAGCGTGACGGCGGCATTCGGATCATAGCCGGCTCTGGCCGCCAGTTCGACGCCAATACGATCGGCCTCGACTTCGTGGGTGCGGCTATTGGGCAACGTAAACATGACTTTGGTCAATGCGCTGCCCATGTCGGCGGCGCCGCCAATGCCCGTAATCGCCGACAGCACGGATAGCCCCATATTGGCCGCCATTTGCTGGGAAACCTGCTCACGCGAATGCTCTCGCAAGGCATGCGCCATTTCATGACCTATCACCGCAGCCAACTCCGCATCGCTGGGCTTGATCTGATTGATCAGACCGGTATAAACCGCAATTTTCCCGCCAGGCATACACCAGGCGTTCACGTCGTCGGAATTAAGTACATGCACTTCCCAATTCCATTGGGCTGCATCGGGACGAAACACCCCGACCTGCTTGATGAGCCGCTGCGCAATCGCCTTCACGCGCTGGGTCTGCGCCGCGTTCGTATCGAGTGCCCCTTGCGACTTGGCTTGCGAAATCAAGGCGGTGTATTGCTGCTGGGCCTCTTGTTCAAGTGCCGATTCCGACACCAGGCTGGACATATACTGCTTGCGATCAACGCCCACCTCGCCCGAGCCGGTGGTCTGGACGGCGGCGCATCCGGCCAACAGCGTCGCAGCCGAAAGTAGGCCAACAGCAAAAAAACGACGTGAAAATCTGGGTTTATTCATGAAAAACTCCATTTTTAACGACAGGAATGACGAGGATGATCGCCAAATCCTAGCCACACTGAGCGCGATTGCGCAAGGCATGGTCCATCAAGATAATAGCCAGCAAACCTTCCGCAATCGGGGTCGCACGTATGCCAACGCACGGGTCGTGCCGGCCCAAGGTTTGCACCATAACCGGCTCGCCGGCACGATTAACCGATTGTCGCTCGACGCGTATGCTGGAGGTCGGCTTGATCGCAAGCGAGACCGTAATGGCCTGCCCCGAGGAAATCCCGCCCAGCACCCCGCCGGCATGATTGCTTAAAAACCCGTCAGGCGTAATTTCGTCGCCGTGCTCGGAGCCGCGCTGCGCGATGCAATCAAACCCGGCGCCGATCGACACTCCTTTCACCGCATTCAACCCCATCATCGCATGGGCGATATCGGCATCGAGCCTATCGTATAAAGGCTCTCCCCAGCCAGCGGGCGCCCCTTCGGCGATCACCTCGATGCGCGCGCCGATTGAATCGCCATCACGCCGCAATTGATCCATATACGCTTCCAGCTCGGGCACGACGGCCGCATTAGGAGCATAAAACGGATTGTTGGGCACTTCGTTCCAGGATTCGAAAGGAATTTGAATCGGACCAAGCTGACTCATATAGCCGCGCACGACAACGCCATAGGTTTGCGACAACCATTTCTTGGCAATGGCCCCTGCGGCTACCGTAGGGGCCGTCAGCCGTGCGGACGAACGGCCGCCGCCGCGCGGGTCGCGCTCGCCGAATTTGCGCCAGTAAGTGTAATCGGCATGGCCGGGCCGAAAGGTGTCGGCAATAGCACTGTAGTCTTTACTGCGCGCATCGGCGTTTCGAATCAGCAGGCTGATAGGCGTTCCCGTCGTAATTCCCTCGTAAACCCCTGAAAGAATCTCGACCTGATCCGGCTCCTGGCGCTGGGTCACATGGCGCGAAGTACCGGGCCTGCGCCGGTCAAGTTCAAACTGAATGTCGGCCTCGGTCAGGGGCATTCCCGGCGGGCAGCCATCGACCACGGCGCCGATGGCCGGCCCATGCGATTCACCGAAATTCGTTACGCAAAAAAGTTTACCTAAAGTGTTGCCGGACATAATCAGCTTTTATTTATATAAGAAAATTAAAAGGACGGTAGTGCGCATTATCGCACTACGATGAACAGCTCACCTCAAGCTGGCACGCCCATTCAGGCGCTTGAGCCGCGTACGCCTCGTGGCCCGCCCGTTCGGTGTAAGGGTCGCGCAGCAGCGTAAGCAAAGTTTCAATTTCGCTGGCGTCGTCATTCTGCGCGGCTTGTATAGCGGCTTCGGCCAAATGATTGCGCAGCACATACAACGGATTGACCCGCATCATGGAAGATGCGCGCTGCTCGGCAGGCCTTGCATCGGTCGCAAGACGCTGCACATAGCGGTCCAGCCAAGCCTGGGCCGCTTCCTTATCGTTGAACAGGCTTAAAAACGGCATGGCGTCTTGCGGCACAAGCGCCAGATGACGAAAGCTCAAGGTAAAGTCGGCGCGCTGGTTATGCAACAAGCGCCACCAGTCGTCCACCAATACGTCATCGCCGGGCATCCAGTTCGACCAGCCGAATTTGGCGACCAGATTGGCCTGGTAAGCGTTCAGGAAAGCCGGTTCGAAGTGCTGCAACTGCTCTTTCAAGGCTTCCGGCTCCAGGCCCAGCCCCACCAGGCTGCTGGCCAGCCGATACAAGTTCCAGTGCACGACGGAAGGCTGGGCATTCCAGGCGTAACGTCCCTGGGTATCGGAGTGATTGCACACATGATTGACCTGGAACCGGTCCATAAAACCATAAGGGCCGTAATCCAGGGTAAGCCCCACGATGGACATATTGTCGGTGTTCATCACGCCGTGGCAAAAGCCCACCGTTTGCCAGGCCGCGACAAGCTCGGCGGACTTGATCGTGACCGCCTTCAAAAAGCGGAGCGCGACATTACCCGGCGCGTCGGACTCGCCTTCGGGCGCAATCCGGCAGTCGGGATAGAAGCGGTCAACCACGTAATCGAGCAAAATGCGTAAATTCTCGGGATGGTTTGCCCAGTGCTCGAACGAACCGAAACGGATGAACGTGGGCGAGACGCGCGCGACCACCGCCGCTTTCTCAACGGTTTCGCGGTAAACCGGGTCGTCGGCCACCACGATCGCCAGCGCACGGGTCGTGGGTATGCCCAAACCGGCCATCGCCTCGCTGGCCAGGTATTCGCGCACCGACGAACGCACAACCGCACGGCCATCGCCCATGCGCGAATAAGGGGTACGGCCCGAGCCTTTGAGCTGAATTTCCCAATTGCCGTCGGGACCGACGACCTCGCCGAGCAAATGCGCACGGCCGTCGCCCAACTGCCCCGCCCAGATGCCGAACTGGTGGCCGCTGTACACCGCGGCCAGCGTGTCGCCGCCCGGCAATGGCGAGGTACCCGCGCAAACGTCCATAAAGCCGGGCTCGGCCAAGGCTAAGACCGGCAAGCCCAGCGACGGCGCCACCTCGGCATTGGCATGCAATAGCCGCGGATTAAGCAGGGGCTGCGTCGGCAGCCGGGTATAGAACGCGGCGGGCAACTCGGCAAAGGAGTTGACGACCTTCAGTTTGCTCATTGCATCGTTTTTCATCACAGTTCCCGCTGCTTCAATGCCTTGGCCGCTTTGGCTGCACGTTTTGACGGGCGCAAGTACAAAATGGCACATAAATAAAACGATACCGACAAGGCAATTTCAAATACCGCCATCAAGGCCGACATGGCGGAAGGATCGGAATAAGCGCGTACGACCCCTTCCATAAAATAAAGCAAAATAAGCATGGACGCCCACTGCAACGTATACAGACTCCCTTTCAGGACGCCCCGCAGCGGAAGCAGCAAGGGCAAGACTTTCAGCACCAGCAAGGAACCGCCGGGACGCAGCGGCGCCACGCGCAACTCCCAAACCAGGCACAGCACAATCAGGCCAGTCAGCGACAAAATAGCGCCATAGCGCAAAACGGGGTTAAGTTGGGTAGTCATACTGGTATTATTACCCGAATGCCGGAGACGTGTTCCCGACTACTGGCCAATTCATATCAAAATGCTCGTGTCCTGTTCGACCGGGCATCAGGTTTCAAGCGTACCTATGAACTCCTCCGTCGCGCCCCCTCCAAGCACCAAGCCTGCGCCTCTGAAAGACCGCCGGCTTCTGTGGGCAAGCAACACCATCAAGGTATTGCGCTACGCCGCCAAACACGCCGGCGAAAAAAAACTGACCCAGGTTGCCGCCAGCCTGACCTTTACCACTGTGCTGGCTATCGTTCCTTTGCTGGCCATTGTTCTGTCCCTCTTCACCGCTTTCCCGCTTTTTGCCCAATTCAAAGTGGCTCTGGAAGCGTTTTTGACCGTTAACCTCATGCCGTCCGTCGTATCGGACAACGTCATGAGCTACCTTAATCAGTTCGCGGCCCAGGCCTCGGGCCTGACCGCGATTGGCTCCGCCTTTCTGGTCGTGGTGTCGGTGATGCTTATCATGACGATCGACTCGGCGCTGAACGACATCTGGCGTGTCCAGCAGCGCAGACCTCTGCGTCAGCGCATGCTGGTGTATTGGGCGATTATCTCGCTGGGCCCCGTATTGGTCGGCGCCAGCTTGTGGACTACCTCGTACCTGGCGCAGGAATCCCTGGGCTGGGTGGCCGAGATCCCGCCCGCCGTCAACCTGATTCTATCCAGCATTCCGCTGCTGCTGACCGGCCTGGGGTTTGCCGCCCTGTTTGTCAGCGTGCCCAACCGCCAGGTCAATTGGCGCGACGCCCTGGCTGGCGGCTTTGGGGCCGCGGTGGTATTGCAAATCATGAAAACGGGATTTGCCGTTTACTTGAGCTATTTCCCGTCTTACACCGTGATTTATGGCGCTTTTGCAACACTGCCCATTTTCCTGTTATGGATTTACCTGTCATGGCTGGCCATTTTATTTGGCGCGACCGTGGCCGCCACCCTGCCATCGCTCAGACTGCGCCGATGGGCCGAAAATCGCCAGCCCGGCGCAACCCTTGTCGATGCGATTCAGGTGATACGCGTGTTGCACCAGGCGCAAGGCAGCCCTTCGCCGGGGCGCAGCCTGCGCTTCCTGAGCGCTCATCTGCACCTGCACGCCGATGAGCTGCTATGCGCGTTGAACACGCTTAAAGACCTGGGCTACGTCGTTGCCACGCAAGAGAAAAAAGGCGATCAATGGGTGCTGGCCTGCGATGTGGCGCACACCGACCTGGCGCGTCTGGTCGATGCCCTGTTGATTGATCGCAAGCAGCCAGGCCTGCAACAAAACCCGTTGCTTCTGGATGCAATTTCAAACTCGCTCTCGGGCTCGTCTCCCATTAGCCTGAATCAAGTGTTGGGTAATGAACAATCTGCCCCTCTGGAAAACCCTGTAACGCTACCTGAACGCGGCGTTATAAGGCAAAATACAAATGTATCAACGATCAAGCAGAACCAGGAGACCAACGATGTTAAAAGTCAGTGAAATTTTGCGGGTTAAAGGCCACACCCTTTATACCGCCACGCCTGACACGCCCATTCTTCAAGCGCTCGAAACCATGAGCGAACAAGACATAGGCTCCCTGGTCATCATGGAGCACGGGCAGCTTGTCGGGATGCTTACTTTCCGCGAAATCATTCGCCATCTGCACAGCAACCACGGCAACACAGGTTCGAACACCATACGCAGCATCATGGACGACGCTCCCGTCAGCGTCACGCCCAATACCAATGCCGAAGAGGTGCAGCGCCTTATGCTGGACAAGCATGCGCGCTACATGCCCGTCATGGACGGCCCGGTGCTTCAAGGCGTCATTTCGTTCTACGACATGGCCCAAGCCATTGTCTCGGCCAAACAGTTCGAAAACTCCATGCTCAAAGCCTATATTCGCGACTGGCCCGGCGATGCCGACGCCGACATCGCCAATACAAAACACAGTTGATAATCGGGATGGCGCCCAGCCCTGGGCGTCATCCCGACTTAGGCTTTAGTAATCGGTCTGCTGCATCAAATCGGACCAAGCACGCTCTATGGCCTGCGCATCGTTACTATTCAACACCGTGGGGTCGGAAAGCGTCCTGCGCCAGTAGCGCGAGCCGGGGCGGCCGCTCATCCAGCCCAGCAGGGGGTACACGATCACCCGAAGCGGAACTCCTTTTTCGATTTCGGCGGCGGCATAGTGTGTCATGGCATGAATTACCTGGGCCGGCTCAAGCAAGGTGATATCGGGATCGCACAAACGGGACATTTCACTGAGCACGCCCGGGTTATGCCACGCGGCGCGCCCCAGCATGACGCCATCGAAATCATTCAATAGCGAGTAAGCGTGATCGGCCTGGGCAATACCGCCATTCAGAATGATCCGGCAATCCGGAAAATCAGCCTTCAGCCGAGCGACCGCCTCGTAGCGCAACGGAGGTATCTGGCGATTATCCTTGGGCGACAAACCCTTTAACACGGCGTTGCGCGCATGCACAATGAACACGCGACATCCCGCCTGGTAGAGCTCGCCCACGAAGTCCCGCACAAAATCATAAGACTCGTTGTAATCCAGGCCTAATCGATGCTTGACGGTAACCGGCACCGAAACCGCGTCCTGCATGGCTTTGATGCAATCGGCGACCAGCGCGGGCTCGGCCATCAGGCAGGCGCCAAATGCCCCCTTTTGCACGCGCTCCGACGGACAGCCGCAATTAAGGTTGATTTCGTCATAGCCCCATTGCTCGCCCAGCTTCGCGGCATCGGCCAGCGCCTGGGCATCGCTGCCGCCAAGTTGCAAGGCAACCGGCTGCTCGGACTCGTCAAAATCAAGGTGGCGCGCGATTTTGCCATGCATCAAGGCGCCGGTCGTGATCATCTCGGTGTAAAGCCGCGCACGCGGCGCCAGCAGGCGATGAAAGAAACGGCAATGCTTGTCCGTGACATCGATCATGGGCGCAACACAAACACGCCAATCGGCTGCCGTGGATGAAAAAACGGAATTATCGGGAACGTTCACTGTGGCAAAAAAAGAGTCGGGCAAAGGTGGAAAAAGATTTTCAATCATTCTATTAGACTACGGTTTTGCACTGTACATCGTGTTCGCCCACCGCAATAAAAAAAACGGATCGACACAGGCGCCGCACAAATGGCCATCCTGGTCTAAAATCAGTGGCCCGAATACCCGGGCTTTTTTCTTTATTTAACCCGAGTTTGCAGCTTATGGCCGTTTTTACCCCCGTCAGCGACCGCGATGCGCGCGCACTTCTATCCCAGTACGCGCTGGGGGAATTGATTTCCTTGCGCGGCATTACCGCCGGTATTGAGAACACCAACTATTTTCTGACCACCACCCATGGCGAATATGTATTAACGATATTCGAGGTGCTCACCCACGAGCAGTTGCCGTTCTATATCGAACTGATGCACCATCTGGCCCAGCACGCTATTCCCGTGCCGCAGCCGCAAACCGGGAACAACGGCGAACGCCTGACCACCTTGCATGGCAAACCCTGCGCCATTGTCACCCGCCTGTCGGGCGGCTTTGAGCCGGCGCCGGGTAACACCCATTGCGCGCTGGCGGGGGAAACGCTTGCCCGCGCTCATCTGGCCGGCCGCACATTCTCGATCAAACAACCCAATTTACGCGGGCTCGACTGGTGGCAACTGACCGTACCCAAGGTGCTGCCCTTTTTAGATAGCCGGCAAGCGGAACTGATCCAGACGACACTGGCCGAACAAATCCGTTTCGCCGCCACCGACACGTATAAGTCTCTTCCCTTCGGGCCGGCGCACTGCGATTTATTTCGTGACAACGTCCTGTTCGACGGTACGTTTGAACAGCCCAAGATGGGCGGCTTCATCGACTTTTACTTTGCCGGCTGGGATACATGGGTGTTCGACGTGGCCGTCAGCGTCAACGACTGGTGCATAGACCGCCTTTCCGGCGCGTTCGATCAAGACAAGCTCAGCGCCTGGCTTCATGCCTACGCCGCGGTGCGTCCGTTTACCGATCAGGAAAAAGAAGCCTGGCCGCTGATGCTGCAAGCGGCGGCGTTACGATTCTGGGTATCCCGGCTGTTCGATTATTTCCTTCCCCGGCCGGCTCAAACTCTTAAGCCGCACGACCCCCGCCATTTCGAACGCATTCTGATCGAGCGCCGCAAACCGCAGGCCCTGTCCTTGCCTTAGGCCCAGCTCGCCGTCCCACACTGAAAACTTTAATCCCTGGAATCAAACCGACTATGCAAGCTGCCATCCTCCCCTTTATGTCCGGCTGGCAATGGATACAAGATGGGATCACGCTCTTCAAGCGCCAACCCATGGCCATGTTCTTCTGGAGCCTGATGACCGGCTTCTTCATTACCGTCAGCTACATGATTCCACTGTTTGGCCAGATGGCGCTCATCGCCTCCATGCCTCTGCTGACGTTCATCACGCTATGCGCTTGCCGGCACATCTCGGCCGGTCGCCCGATGCTGCTGGGCATGTGGTTCGAGCCGCTGCGCGACGCGGCCGCGCGCAAGGGGTTGATACGACTGGGCTTGGCTTACCTGGGTCTGTGCCTGCTGGGCGGCTTTGCCGCCACCCTGCCCTTTATGGACAACCTCATGGCAGCCATCGGAACCGAAGGCGTCATTGATGAAGCCCTGCTGATGCAAGCCATGCGCGGCCCCTTCATTACCTTCGGCCTGCTTTACATTGCGATTTCCGCCATGTTCTGGCATGCGCCCGCTCTGGTGGGCTGGCATAAAATAAAGCTCACGCAAGCTTTGTTTTTTTCCACCATCGCCTGCTGGCGCAACAAATGGCCGTTCTTGCTTTATGGCGTTAGCTGGGCGTGCATATTCTTTGCCATTCAACTGATCGGCAGCTTTATTACCAGCCTGGGCGTCTCGGCCAGCATCGTGCAAATCATGCTGACGCCCGTCAACATTGTTGTCGCCGCCATTTTATATTGCAGCTTCTACCCTACCTACATGAGCGTTTTCGGCGCCAATTATCCGGCACAAGAATAAGAACGCCGGTTTAAAGCGGACATCGGCTACACCCAATCGTGCCAAACCGGTTTCAAATCGCGTGGCAATTCCGGCAGCGCGCCAAGATCCATCCTGCTTTCAACGGGGCTGTGAAAGTCTGAACCGCACGAGGCCAACAAACCGTAATGCCGCGCAATATCGGCGTACTGCCGATATTGCGCCACTGTGTGGCTGCCTGTAATCACTTCGATTCCCTCGCCGCCCAGTTCCTTGAATTCGTCAAACAGGGCCCCGTACTGCAACGGCGAATACGCATAACGACCAGGATGGGCAATGACGGCCCTGCCTCCGGCGTTGGTAATCCATCGCACGGCCTCTTGCAGGCTGACCCATTGCACCCGCACATTGGCGGGCTTGTCATCGCCTAAATAGGTATCGAAAACCATCTGCATATTCTTACAGTATCCCCGCTCGATCAGGAAGCGGGCAAAATGTGTACGGCTGATCAGCTCGGGGTTGCCGGCATAGGGCAGCGCCCCCTCGAAGCTGCCGAAAATACCGAGCTTGTCGAAGCGTCTGGCCATTTCCTTGGCGCGCTCGATCCGGCCGGTGCGCAAACGCGCCAAGCCCGCGCTCAGCGCGACATCATTCGGATCGATATTCAGGCCGACAATATGGATGGTCTGCTTGGCCCAGGTCACCGACACTTCCACACCGGGTATAAACTTCAAGCCCAGCGCTCGCGCGCGTTCGCCGGCCTGCGCCAACCCCGCCAGCTCGTCGTGATCGGTCAGGGCCCAGACTTGCACACCATTGGCGTGCGCACGCGCTGCCACCTCTACCGGACTTAATACCCCATCGGAAACCGTCGAATGGGAATGCAAATCGACATTTAACCGTAAACCTTTACTCATACCTGCCGTGTTTCCTGTACCGATTATCTGGACAACAAAAAGTGCTCAATCGGCGTAATTTGCTCATCCAGCATGAGCGTTGGCGCGTGGCCCACTCCATTAAATTCCAGTAATTGCGCATACCGGTTACGCGCAAGCATTTCTCGCGCCGTATCGGTCGTCAGCAAATCAGAGAGTGCCCCGCGCGTAATAAGAATGGGTGAACCGATGCTTTCGTAAGAGGCCCAGAGCAGCGCTTCGGAGGCACGCGTAACCGCTTCCGTTTGAACCGCCATAGGCCCGGCCAGTCTTAGGTCATAATGCTTGACCCAATACCCGCCTTCCTGGTTGAACACATAGCGAGTCAGTGTTTGCCACTGTTCGTCGGTGTGCGGGCCAAACGCGGCCGATACCGTGCGCACATAATCAACGGCCTGCTCAAAGGTATCGAGCCTCAGTTCTTGCCCCACATATTCGGCAATGCGCGCCAGCCCCTGAGCATTCAAGTTCGGCCCGATGTCATTCAACACCACTTTATTGAATGAAACGCTCTGATCGGACGCCAGCCCGAACAGGCCGCGCGCGGGGCGCTGAGTGGCCGACATCGCCAGAGCGCCGGCCAGTCCCAGGCCGATCAGCCCGCCCATCGACGTGCCCACCCAGTCCAGCTGCACAGGCCGAACGCGCGCGATAAGCGTAAGCATATCGGCCACGTACTGCGGAATGACATAACTGGCCGGGTTAATCAACCAATCGGATTTTCCGCGGCCCGCGATGTCGGGGCACACCACCTTGAAATGCGGACTGAGCCGTTTGGCGAGTTCGTCGAAATCGCGCCCCGTACGGGTCAGGCCATGTACGCAAATAACAACCCTGTCGTTATCGGGGTGCCCCCATTCCCAATAAGCCATTCGATGCGTGCCGGAAGGACTGGCGCACATTACATAATCAAGACGGGGTTCCTGCATAGAAAATGACTCGCGAAAGGATGAAGGATAAAGGGGCTGAACCTGGGTAAGTTACGTATCGGGAAATGTCAGGGAATGAACAAGGTGGCGGGGCATTCGAGATACCCCCGCATCTGCTGTATGAACCGCGCCGCCAGATAGCCATCGATAAGCCGGTGATCGAACGATGACGAAAGGTTCATCATCTTGCGTGCTGCCACGGCGCCATTATGAATCATGGGCCGGTCGACAATACGATTCACACCGACGATGGCCACCTCAGGGTAGTTGATTATGGGCGTTGAAACAATACCGCCTAACGCGCCCAGGCTGGTAATCGTAATGGTCGAACCCGACAGCTCTTCCCGGCCAGCCGTCCCGGCGCGCGTCACCTCGGACAAACGAAGCAACTCGGCCGCCGTAGACCATAAATCGCGCGATTGCGCATGACGCAGAACAGGCACTTTCAGCCCGCTATCGGTTTGCGTCGCAATGCCAACGTGCACGGCGGCATTACGCGTCAGCACAAAAGCCTCGTCATCGAACCGTGCATTCACCTCTGGAAATTCGTGAACCGCCAACACCATCGCGCGTATCAGGAAAGGCAGCACAGTCAGGCGCCCGCGCTCACTGCCCCATTGGGCATTCAGACGGGTACGCAACAGCTCAAGCTCGGTCATATCGATTTCTTCGACATAAGTGACGTGCGGAATATGCTGACGCGATTGCTGCATTTTTTCAGCGATTTTGCGACGCACGCCAATGACAGGAATCGTGGTTTCCTGATCGCCGGGCGTAGCGCCGGCATGATCATTGACAGGGGAAGCCCCATTCAAAAGTGCGTTCGGCCCCTGTAAATCGTCATGGGTAATACGCCCGCCTGGTCCGCTGCCCCGCACCGCATGCAGTTCGACGCCCAACTCGCGGGCATGGCGCCGCACCGATGGCGAGGCAAGCGGTTTGCCGCTGACCCGCTCCGATCCGGACTCAACGCCCTCGTGTTCGAGCGGTGGTCGCTTGCTCTTTGCGGCCGATGGCCCTGTTGGTGCTTCGGGCGACTCCACCGCCGCCGCCGAAGCCGGCAGCGGCTCTTCCGCGTGCTCGTCGGCAACCTCCAGGCGAATCAGCTCGGCTCCGACCGAAATCATCTGCCCCGCCTGCGTACCCAACGACAGCACCGTGCCCATGACCGCCGAAGGAACTTCGACGGTCGCCTTGTCCGTCATGACTTCAGCCAGCACTTGATCCTCGATGACGCTGTCGCCCGGCTGGACATGCCACTGAACCAGCTCGACCTCGGCAATTCCTTCGCCAATATCCGGTACTTTAATGGTATGTACAGCCATGGAGCCTCCCGTGTATGTCAGCCGCGTCCAATCAAACGTACCGGGCGCAGCGCATGTGTAAGACCTTACTGCCTCGCGGCTACAATTGCATGACCCGCTTGAAGGCGGCCGAGATGCGTGCGGGACTGGGAAAATAATCCCATTCATGCGCGTGCGGATACGGAGTGTCCCAGCCGGTGACGCGCTCAATGGGCGACTCGAGGGAATAAAAACAGTGCTCCTGAATCAACGCCACCAGTTCCGCCCCGAAACCGCTGGTGCGCGTGGCTTCGTGCACCACCACACAGCGCCCGGTCTTTTTAACCGACGCAACCAGGGTGTCCAGGTCAAGCGGCCACAGGCTGCGCAAGTCGATGATCTCGACGTCCAGGCCGCTGAGTTTGGCCGCCGCCTCGCACACGAACACCATGGTGCCGTAGGTCAGCACGGTTAAATCAGAACCGCCGCGAAAGACCGACGCCGAATCCAGCGGCACGGTGTAGTACCCATCGGGCACCTCGCCCAAGGGATGCCTGCCCCAGGGCACCACCGGCTTATCGTGATCGCCATCGAACGGTCCGTTATACAAACGTTTCGGCTCAAGAAAAATGACGGGGTCGTCGTTTTCGATGGACGAGATCAGTAAACCCTTGGCGTCGTAAGGATTGGACGGCATGACCGTGCGCAAGCCGCTGACATGCGTAAACAGCGCTTCGGGGCTTTGGCTATGCGTCTGGCCCCCGAAAATGCCGCCGCCGCAAGGCATGCGCAGCGTCAGCGGCGCCGTGAATTCGCCACCGGATCGATAGCGCAGGCGAGCCGCTTCCGAAACAATCTGATCCATGGCCGGGTAGTAGTAATCGGCAAACTGGATTTCCACCACCGGGCGCAGGCCATAGGCGGCCATGCCCACCGCGGACCCCACGATACCGCCTTCCGAGATGGGCGCATCGAACACCCGCGTACGGCCGTGTTTGGCTTGCAAGCCTTCGGTGCAGCGAAACACGCCGCCAAAATAGCCCACATCCTGGCCGTAAATAATAACGTTATCGTCGCGCTCAAGCATGACGTCCATGGCCGAGCGCAGGGCCTGGATCATGCTCATGGAGGAGGTCGAAACAGCCTCCGGTTGGGGCTCGGTTTTTTTTCTGGTGTCCATGGTTAATAACCCCCGAGCTGCTCAAGCTGCCTGCGCAGATGAGCCGGCATGTCTTTGTAAACGTCATCGAACATGGATGCCGCACTGGACGTTCGTCCCGAAGCCAACGAGCCATATTGCTCGGCCTCTTTCTGAGCGGCCATGATCTCCGCCTCGAGTTCCTTCAACGCATGTTGATGGTCGTGTTCGGACCATTCCCCTATGCCGATCAGGTATTTCTTCAGCCGCGGGATGGGGTCGCCCAAGGGGAAGTTGGCCCAGTCATTGGCCGGGCGGTATTTAGACGGATCGTCGGAAGTCGAGTGCGGACCGCCCCGGTAAGTGACCCATTCGATCAGCGTCGGCCCCAGGTTGCGGCGCGCGCGTTCGGCGGCCCACTGCGACGCGCCATACACCGCAAGAAAATCGTTCCCATCGACTCGCAGCGAAGCAATACCGCTACCGCTGCCCCGGGCGGCGAAAGTGGTGTTTTCACCGCCGGCAATGGCCTGGAAGGTGGAAATAGCCCACTGGTTGTTGACTACATTAAGAATCACCGGTGCGCGGTAGACGTGCGCAAACGTCAGGGCGGTCTGGAAGTCCGCTTCCGCCGTCGCCCCATCGCCGATCCAGCCCGATGCGATCTTGGTATCGCCCTTGATCGCCGAGGCCATGGCCCAGCCGACGGCCTGAATGAACTGCGTGGCCAAATTACCTGAGAGCGAAAAGAAACCCGCCTCGCGCACCGAATACAGCACCGGCAATTGCCGTCCTTTAAGGCGGTCGCGCTCATTGGACAAAAGCTCGCAAATCATATCGACGAGCGACACTTCGCGCGCCAGCAGGATGCTTTGCTGGCGGTAGGAACAAAAACACATATCGTCCCGGTTTAACGCCATGGCCTGCGCCGTACCGATGGCCTCTTCACCCAGGCTCTGGATATAAAACGTAAGTTTCTTCTGACGCTGCGCAATCAGCATGCGTGCATCGAAAATACGAGTCTTGATCATGGTGCGCAAGCCCGTGCGCAGCCGGTCGGCATCAATGTCCGGCACCCAAGGCCCCACGGCATGCCCCTCGTCGTCCAGGACCCGCACCAGCTTGTAAGACAGATCGTTCAGTTCGGTGGGGGCCGAGTCAACCGAAGGCCGACGCACTTCGCCGGCCGGACTCACGTGAAGATAAGAGAAATCAGTCGGATGCCCCGGGCGTCCGGTAGGCTCTGGAACATGCAGCCGCAGAGGAGAAGACGGGCTCATAGATGCTCCTTCGTGAAACGAAGTTGTCTGGAGTCATTCTACCGCCTTTCAGCACACTGCTCCGACCACGCGCCCCACAGGCTCGATCCAATTAGCGATGCGGTTTCTTTTTTAGAGCGGACCAATACGTGAATTCCTCGGCATAGCAGGATATTTCCATTTCCGAGGCCTTTTCCTGCATGTATTCCTGCGCATCCTGTATTGCCTGGTTATAGATGCTGGGACCAATCTCCTCAACGATGAACTTCAGGAACAGCCTTGCGCGAAGCTCGCCTAAATCTTCATCTTCCTCTTGTTTCCAGTAGCGGCGCAACGAGCCGATCAACTGTTCTTCCACTTCAGCTTTAAGTTTGATTGCCATCTGTTTGTCCGTTAGTTCAGGTTCGGGATTTCAATCTGCGCTTTCTATGAACAACCTTGCGCTCACATGGTCAATGGACGCATGGACGATTTTCAATTGGCGCTGATGCAGCAGCGTGAATATTCGGGTGCGGCGTCGGTATTGATGGGATCAATGCCATTTGGCGCGGGCGCGATGATTACCGGCATTTCCGGAGCCCTGGTCCATTTGGACGGTACGGGCCTGATTCTGGTGATGCTTGCCATAGGCCCGAGCTAAGCCACTCACACCATTCGTCGCAGCACGTCGTCTTTCTTGATGAAATGATGGACCAAGGCAATACCAATATGGGCAACAATCATAATAAGCAGTAGCCAGGCAATAGGTGAATGCAGGCTGCCCAGACTGGCCATCCACTCGATCTCGTCGCCTTTGGCGGCCAGCCGAGTGCCAAAGGCGGACCACCCGTAACCGTTCCCGATCATGGTCAGGATGCCGGTAATCGGCAACAACGCCATGGCGGCGTACAGCAAGAAATGCCCGATGCCGACCAGCGTTGCTGTGGCGGGGTTCTGTTCGGGTCGATTGTTTTTTTGCTTCGCTGCCCAGACGATTCTGAACACAACCAGTAATAGCAACAGCGTGCCTATCGAGACATGCCAGGGGACCAGGGTTTGACCGACCCAGTGTTCGCCATCATCGATCCGATCGAAAAGCTTCAGCAGTTGCCAGCCGATCAGTAAGGCCATGCCCCAATGAAAAATCCGGGAAATACGGCCATAACGTTCTTTTGAGTCCATTGTCATGCAATACGTTCCTGTTTTGAGTTAATAAGGGCTTGCTATAACGTTACACGCTATGGAGGCTTGACACACCACCGGACCATGCACTGGCCGTTCTGCGGTCTAGCCCCGTTCCAGCAAATGCAGCTTGTCTTTAACTTTCGCCCAGACATCGTGTTCGGGCAGAGGTCTTTGGGGGCGGGAAATCCGTGTCCAGCGGGGGTCATGCGAGAGGTCGCGATTGATCTGCACAAAATGCGCTTGATCAGGGGCAATTTCTCGTTCTTCAACAATGGCATTGACGGGACACTCGCCCACGCAAATCGAGCAGTCGATACACTCATCGGGATTGATGACGAGAAAATTGGAGCCTTCGTAGAAGCAGTCCATCGGGCAGACGCTCACACAGTCGGTGTACTTGCATGCAATACAGCTTTCCGTCACTACAAATGCCATCGTCTTTGATTGCCTTTTCTTACTGTTGATTAAAAAACTCGAACTGATCGACGTCCCACTTTAGGCGCTACGTGATGCCGCCGAACTCATACGAAGCCATCGGCACTTCCATCACATGGTCGATGAACACCGTTCGGCCCACGTCTTCACCCGCCGCGCCGGCCACCACCATCAAGGGCAGCAAATGGTCTTCCTGCGGGTGAGCCAAGCGGGCGCCGGGGGCCGTTTCCCAATCCACCAGCATCTGGTTTCGTATTCTGGCGTCAGCCTGCACTATAGCCTTATTCAAATACGCCTCAAATGCTTCCGCGACCGGCGTGGATTCAGGGCGTCTGAACCCCCGCATATTGTGGTACGTGAGGCCGCTGCCGATGATAAGCACGTCCTCGTCGCGCAACGGCGCGAGCGCCTGCCCAATTCGAATGTGTTCCTCGGGATCGTAGCTGGACTTGAGGGACAGCATGACAATGGGCACGTCCGCCTCCGGGTACATTAAACCCAACGGCACGAACGTACCGTGATCGAAGCCGCGAGATGCATCCTCGCGTGCGCTGAACCCGCCTTCGGCAAGCCGTGTTTTTATGCGAGCCGCCAACGCGGGCGAGCCAGGAGCCGGGTAGCTGATGTGATAGGTGTGTTCCGGGAAGCCGTAATAGTCGTACTCCATGGGCGGATGCTGCGCCGTGGAGACGGTGAAATCTTGCGCCTCCCAGTGGCCTGAAATGACGAGCACGGCCTTGGGCTTGTTCGGCAAACGGCCGGGCAGCGCACTGAACTCGCGCGCGGTTTTGGCGTACATGGGCCTCATGCTGTCCACATAGGGCCAAGGGCCCCCACCGTGGGACACAAAATACACGGGATATCTCGTCGTCATGTCTGATCTCTTTTTCAATAAAGCCATACCGTCCATCCTGCCCACTGCTTGACGGCCTTTCTCACCCGCATACTGTACTGTTGTTAGCCTATCTTAAATAGGGGACAATTAACAATTACTTGTTCCGAAAAAAGCAACAATGAGCAAATTGAAATCAATGTCAATGTTTGTCCGCGTCGCTGAGCTGGGCAGTTTTTCTGCCGCGGCACGGCAACAAGGTATTGCCAGGTCTATTGTTACGCGCCACATTGCGCAACTGGAAAATACACTCGGAATCAAGCTGATCACCCGCAGCACCCGCCGCCTGACCTTGACCTCGGCCGGCAGCGCGTATCTGGAAAAATGCCGGGAAATTCTTAATTTGATCGAGTCCGCGGAAACCGAGTTGGCGGAAGCGCATCAGACATTGCGTGGCTCTGTGCGGGTCAGCCTTCCACTGAGCTACGGCATAAAGCGCCTGGCGCCCCTTCTTCTGGAGTTTGCCCAGCAGCATCCGGAAGTGCGTTTGGAGATGAACTATAACGATAGACGGGTTGATCTGATTGAAGAAGGCGTCGATCTCGCAATACGTATCACCCACCGCCTGGCGGATAGCGACATTGTCCGAAGAGTAGGAAGCGTACATGTGCTGGCCGTTGCATCGCAAGCATACTTGGCTCGCCGGGGCGAGCCGCGCCACCCGGCAGACCTGCTCAATCACGAGTGCCTGGGCTATACAGCGAGCGGCAACGTCGACGTCTGGCCTTTTCTCGTGGACGGCGCGCTAACGGACTTCTCGGTACCCGCGCGCATCCATTCGAACAATGGCGATGTTTTAAGCCAGGCCGCAATCCACGGCATGGGAATTACCTACCAGCCCGATTTCATTGTGGCTGAAAGTCTTGCTACCGGAGAGCTCAAGTCAATTTTGACCGACTACCCCACGCCGGAACTGGGCGTCTATGTCATGTTGCCCAGCAATCGGCAAATACCCTATCGGGTGCGCACTCTTATCGATTTCCTGGCAAACCGGCTTGGCCGCGACTGAGGCTCTTTTCAGCGCCCTTGCCAATATCTCGCGTCCGTCTCGCGCGTGCTCAAGACTTGAAGACCGTGGACGCGTGAATGCACCGTAATCGCGCCGTGCCGGTCGGTGCGCCAGAACCGGGCGCCTGATTCTTCCCAGCGCTGCTGCACCACAGGGCTGGGATGCCCATAGTGGTTCCACGCGGCGGCTTGCGCCAGCACATGGCTGGCCTGAACACGATTCACAAAATGGATCCCGGACGAGCTTTTAGAGCCATGGTGGCCTGCCATGACCACATCGACTGCCCCCAATCCGGCATTTAACAATGCGCTTTCTTGCGCTACACCAATATCCCCCGTCAACAGGATCGAGTGATGCCGGCCCTGAATTCGCAGGACGCAGCCCAGATTATTGCGCTGCTGAGCTTTCTTCGAGCGCGAAGATCCCGGCCGGGCGGGCGGCCACAAAAACTCGAAGACGACACCGTCGATCTGCCAACGCTGACCTTGATGACACGAAGACATGGCCCGTGGCAAGGTTGCCAAATTAAAAGGCGAGTCCAATAGACGCGCCTCGCGCTGAAGATAAGTCGACAGTTCAAACGAACTGTACGATTGCTCAACGGGCACGGACATCAGCACGCTACGTACGCCACCGGCATGGTCAATATCTTCGTGCGACACAACAAGAACATCCAGCTTTCTTATTCCGCGCGCCCGCATAAACGGCGCTACAGTGCGCAAGCCCTCGTCGGAAGTGGCGCTGCTGCGCAGCCCGGTGTCAAACAACAAGGCATGGCGCGCCGTCTGAATCACAATGGCGCTGGACTGACCGACATCCAGCGCATACGCCGCCCAGCCCCCTTCGGCGGGCCGTTCGATCCGCCAGAACAAGGCCGGCAGCATCAACAACCAGGCCGTCCGGCGTTGCGGCAGGCCATAGGGCATAACGGCCATGAACAGCCCTGCCAATGCCAGCACCGTCATCCAGAATGGGGCTGCCACCGAATCAAAACTGGCCAAATCCCACTCGGCCAGCCAGACCGTAGGCTGCATAATCCAGTACAGCGCGCCATGACCAAGCCAGGCAATGGCGCTTGCCAGCCAACCCAGCCCAGGCACAAACGCCACGGCCGCCAGCAATAAGGACAATGGCGTCACGACCAGGCTGATTATGGGAATGGCATAACTGTTGGCCAACGGCGACGCCAGCGAAACCTGATGAAAAATCAGGGCCAACAGCGGCATCAATCCCACCGTAATGGCCAGTTGCAAATGGCTGGCCGCCGCCAGAAAGCGGCCAAAACGCCGGAACCGGGTCTGCCCGTTCCGGCCGAACGCCTGCCCCCACCACCCAGCACTGGCCATCAGCACATACACCGCCCCGAACGACAGCCAGAAACCGCTGGCAAGCAGCGCCCAGGGATCCAGCACCACCACCGCAAACGCCACCAGGGACAACAGCCGCGACACATTCAGCGGCAAGCGCAGAATGTGAGCCGTGGCGATCACCGTCAGCATAAGAAACGTGCGGCGCGCGGGAACACCCCAACCGGCCAGCAAACAATACAGCCAGGCGATCAGCAGTGCCGTCAATGCGGCGACGATCTGAGCGGGCACACGCTCGGCCAGCGCCTTGCCGCGAAAACGAAGGCGACGCCAGCCCCAAAGCATGGCAGTGCCCCCCAACGCCGCAATCATGGTGATGTGAGACCCGCTGATCGAAACCAAATGCGTAATACCTGTGCGGTTGAAGACATCCCAGTCAGATTGCTCCACGCTGGCCTGGTCGCCAATCGTCAAGGCCAGCAACACCGCCCCATAGCGCTTACCTTCAAGATAAGGCTGCATGGCCCGGCGGACCCGATGACGTGCACGCTGCGCGATGGTGGGCAGATCCGCCCACGGCTCGTCGCCCAGGTAAAGCGGCGTACCGCGCACACTGCCGGTCGCACGCAAGCCCTTGGCGAACATATAGGATTCGTAATCGAAAGCATGGGGGTTGCGCGCGCCGTGGGGCTTTTTCAAGGTCAGCGACATACGCCAGACTTGGCCGGGAACCAGCTCGGGAAAATCAAATTCCGCCTGGCTGAACCGCCCGTACGGGCCGCTACGCCCTGGAGCGCGCCATGAAACCTGAATGCGCGATGGCACACCATCGGGCCGGGACGAAATCACATCGGCATCGAACTGCCGGCTGTCCGGTTGAATTCGGACCAGGCCCGCCACGCGCAGCACAACGCGCGACACCTGATTTTCGTTGCCCGGGGCAAGTTCGTCGGCCAAACGCTGTTCAACGCGCGCAACCGTAATCAGCAAACCCAGAACAAACGCCCAAAGCGGCGCCAGCCACCGATATGCCGAGGTCTTGGGGCGTAACGCCCGGTGCTGCCAATACAGCAGCCCCAAGGACAGCGCGCCCGCACCGGCGATCAATATCAACCATGCGTCCAGGTCGGGCATGGCCGGAAAGCACTGCACCGCACCCGTGGCCAGCACCACCGCCAACACGCTCAAACGCCCCGTCACGCGACTTGCTCCCAAATCAGCAAGCGTAGCGGCCAGCTGATCCGTATAGCGCCTCAACAGGACAAACCGAAGACTTCGGGTACTACCCGGCTACCCCTGAATCGCAGCCAGGCGCGGCAAGACGCGATGGGCATTGCCGCCCGTCGCCGTCAGCACCTGATCGAACTCGAGTTCTCGCAGCTCGGCCAAAACCTGCGCGATTTGCGCCACTTCGGCCGGCTCGTTGCGCGGGCGTGCAGGCGGGGCCGCGCTTAGCCAGGCCGGCGCAATATCGGGCGCATCGGTCTCCAGCACCAAGGCCTGGAGCGGCAGTCGCTGCGCCAGGCGGCGGATTTGCAAAGCGCGCGCAAACGTCATGGCGCCCCCGAATCCCAGGGCAAATCCGTTGTCGATAAACTGCTGCGCCTGCTGGAAGCTGCCATTGAACGCGTGCGCAATACCGCCTATATGCGAGCGATGACGCAAATGCTTGAGCACGATGTCTTGCGAGCGGCGCACGTGCAGCAGCACGGGCAGTTCATAACGCAAGGCCAAATCAAGCTGCGCGGTATAAAACAGTTCTTGCTTGGCGCGCATCTCGTCTTGCATCAAGGCCGGCACAAAAAAGTCCAGGCCGATTTCGCCCAAGGCGACAAACCGCGGATCGCCCAGCGATGCCTTGATCTGGTCTTCAAGAAGGTTCAAATCGTCTTCAGCGGCTTGCGGCACGAACAGCGGATGTATGCCCAAAGCGTAGGCGCCGCCTGGAAACGCGTGCGCCAACTGGCGCACCGAGGCGAAATTATCCCGGCTGACCGCCGGAATTACAATCGCCCCGACGCCCTTGGCCGCCGCCCGCTCAATAACGGCGCTGCGATCGGAGTCGAACTCGGCCGCGTCCAAATGACAGTGCGTATCGATCAACATGGCTCACCCCGCTTGCCCCCCGCCGTCTGGCGCGGGGCCATTCACTGCACATGCCGCTAAGAAACCTCGGCGTCGACCAGGCAGCCTTTATCCATGAACAACTGCCGATGCGCCAATGCGGCCAGCACCGGGTCGTGCGTCACGATGGCAAACGCCGTGCCGAACTCTTTATTCACTCGCACCAGCAAATCGAACATGCTTTCAGCCGTATAACGGTCAAGATTGCCGGTAGGCTCATCAGCCAGCACGCAGGCCGGGCGCGTGACCAGCGCACGCGCCAGCGCCACGCGTTGCCGCTCGCCGCCCGAAAGCTGGCCAGGATAGTGGTGCGTGCGTGCGGCCAGACCGACCTGCTCGAGCACGGCGTGGGCTTGTTCACGCGCGTGATTGCGATTTTCGCGACGAACAATCAATGGCATGGCCACGTTATCAAGTGCGGAAAACTCGGACAGCAAATGATGAAACTGATAGACAAAGCCCAGGCTTTGATTGCGCAACTGGCTACGTTGCGCCTCTGACAGCCCTTGGGCGCCCATGCCATTGACAAAGACCTGGCCCGACGTCGGTTCGTCCAGCAAACCCAGGGTATGCAGCAAGGTGCTTTTGCCCGACCCTGAAGCGCCCACAATGGCCACCATTTCGCCCTGCTCGACGTGCAGGCTTACGTCGCGCAAAACCTCAATGCGCGTGCCGCTTTCCTCGTACGTTTTAACCAGGTTTTTAGCCAGCAGCGCGTGCTGTACAACGGTATTAATCATGACGCAGCACCTGTGCGGGTTGAAGCCGGGACGCCCGCCAGCTAGGGTACAGAGTGGCCAGCAGCGACAGCACCAGCGACGTCACCGCAATCGTGACAATATCGCTTCCCTGCGGGTTGGACGGCATGGCGCTGATGAAATAAATCTGCTGGGGCAAGAACTGCACGCCAAACAGCCCCTCGATGAACGGCACAATGACGTCGATGTTATAGGCGACAAGCATGCCAAAACCGACACCCAGCAAGGTGCCGACCACGCCAATCAGCGAGCCCTGCACCAGGAATATTTTGGCAATGGCCTGGGGCGTTGCGCCCAGGGTGCGCAAAATAGCGATGTCGGACTGTTTGTCTTTAACCGCCATGACCAGCGACGACAGCAGATTAAAGGCCGCCACCGCAACGATCAGCGCCAGGATCAAGAACATCATGCGCTTCTCGGTCTGCACCGCGGCAAACCAGGTACGGTTATTCTCCGTCCAATCTTTGGCCTGCACATAAGACGGCAAGGTCTGCATCAGTTGCCGGGCCACCAACGGCGCCTCTTGCATATTGGCAATACGCAGCCGCACCCCGCTGGTGCCGCTGTCGCGAAAAACTTTCGCGGCATCTTCGTAATTCACGAAAGCCAGCGACGCATCGTACTCGTAATAGCCTGAAGAAAAAATGCCCGAGACGGTAAACTGCCGCATGCGCGGCGCAAATCCGGCCGGCGATACCGAGCCTTGCGGCGCCATGACCAGCAGCGTGTCGCCTTTGCGCACCCCCAGCGACCCGGCCAACTGGTTCCCCAGCACAATGGAAAAACTGCCCGGGTTCAGATCGGCGATATTGCCATCGATCATTTGCTCGCCCACTTCCGACACATTGCCTTCCAGCGCCGGGTCGATGCCGCGCACCTGCACGCCGCTTAACGAGCTGCCGCGCACCAGCATGGCTTGCGCCGCCACAAAAGGCGCCGCACCGCGCACCTCGGCATTTTCCTTCGCATCGCCGGCAATTTTTTCCCATTGGCCCAGCACCTGCTCGGGCGCGGCTCCCGGCACATACAGCTCAATGTGCGGCAAAACCGACAACATGCGGTCGCGCACCTGGGTCTGAAACCCGTTCATGACCGATAAAACGATGATCAGCGCCGCCACGCCCAGTGCAATGCCCGCCATGGAGCTGGCGGCAATGAACGACACAAACCGATCGCGCCGCCCGCCTTTTTTGCGGCCTCCGGCAAACCCGGCGTAGCGCGATCCTATCCAAAATTCATATGACATTGTTATTCAGCCACCGTCTTCTTTCATTAACACTACAATTAAACAATGCAAATCGTACTACCCGGCGCGCTGCCCGACTCGAATGCGGCACGCGAACTCATTCCCTACCTGCTCAAAACCGCCCCTACCCTGGTTGCCTGGCTGCAAACAAGCCGAGCCTCGGTGCGCGCGGCAGACCCTGTCAATACGGGCTGCACGCCCTACGAACAGTGGCTGCTTGAAAAAAACGGCTTTAGTACACAAGCCGGGCAAAATCTTAACGCAGGTTTAGGCCCGCTATGGGCGGACAAGGTCACCAAACGTGACCAACCGGTCTGGCTCGCCGAACTCGTGCACGTATCGCCGTCGCGCGATGGCGCCGCCTTGCTGCCTGCCCGCGAACTGCACATTACACCAGAACAGAGCATTGCGCTGTTCGATTCCGCCCAAGCTCTGTTTGAAGGGTCTGGCTTTACCTTTTACCGGACCGGCACCGAACGCTGGACGCTTGAGCCGGCACCCGGTTTCGCCCCGCGCTGCGCCAGTCCCGATCTGGTCAGCATCAGCTCGGTGAATGATTGGTGGCCGCAAGACATTGAAGCACGCCCTTGGCGCAGGCTGGTGAACGAACTGCAAATGCTGTGGTTCGACCACCCCGTCAATCAGGCCCGCTACCAATTGGGTCAAGTGCCCATCAATAGCCTGTGGCTGTTTGGCGGGGCCAGGCCGGATCAATTGCAAAAACCGGCCAGTCACGACGATACACAGGTCTTCACCACCTTGTCGGCGCACGCCATGGCCCAGGACTGGGGCGGCTGGATTGCCGCCTTGAGCGAGCTGGAAGAAACCGTATTCAAACCGCTGGCCCCGCGTCAACCTGCGCCGGAGCTCGTGCTGCTGGGACGCGAAAAAATCATCGAACTCAAGCCCAAGGCGCTGAGCAAATGGACACAATGGTTGCCCGGCAGCCGCGACACATGGAGAAAATGGTGGTCGCCCCAAAATTAAATAATCGTCTCGCCAATTTTGAAGCCGCCCAAACCCTGGAAGCAGCGGGAATACATCCCCTGCTGTCCCGGTTGTGGGCGGCCCGCGGCGTCATTCAAGCCAGCGACACGCAGTTGAAATGGTCTGCCCTGATCCCACCCACCGAGCTCACGCAAGGCGCACAGGCCGCCAAGGTGCTGGCCGACGCCATTCAGGCCAAAAAACGGCTGTTAATCATTGCCGACTATGACTGCGACGGTGCGACCGCCTGCGCCGTCGGCATGCGCGCCTTGCGCAGCATGGGCGCCAATGTCGATTTCCTGGTGCCCAACCGCTTTGAAACCGGCTACGGTCTTTCCCCCGCCGTGGTCGAGCTGGCCGTACAACATGCCAGCGGCAAGCCCGATATGCTGATCACCGTCGACAACGGCATTGCCAGTGTCGACGGCGTCGATGCCGCGCGCAGCGAAGGCATCGATGTCGTTATTACCGACCACCACTTGCCCGGCGACACCTTGCCGCAAGCCCTGGCGATCGTTAACCCGAACCAGCCCGGTTGCGGTTTCCCGTCAAAGAACCTGGCCGGGGTGGGCGTTATTTTTTACCTCATGCTGGCTCTGCGCGCCGAATTGCGGCAACGCGGTGTATATCCCGCCGACGGCGGCCCCCGGCTGGACAACCTGGCGGATCTGGTGGCCCTGGGCACCGTCGCCGACGTCGTCAAGCTGGATGCCAACAACCGTCTTCTGGTCACCCAGGGCTTGCAAAAGATGCGCACCGGCCGCATGCAGGCCGGCTTGCGCGCCCTGTTTGCCGTCGCCGCGCGCGAACCCAACCAGGCCAGCGCCTTCGACCTGGGCTTTGCCCTGGGCCCGCGCATCAACGCGGCGGGCCGACTGGCCGACATGAGTCTGGGCATCAACTGCCTGATCACCGACGACGAAAGCGTCGCGCTACGGCTGGCGCGCGAACTGGACACCATGAACCAGGAACGCCGTACCATTGAAACCACCATGCGCGAAGAAGCCTTCCTGGCGCTCGAAGCTGCTTCACCCACCATAGGCGCCACCGTCTGCGTCTACAACCCCGACTGGCACCAGGGTGTTGTCGGCCTGGTCGCTTCGCGCCTGAAAGAAACCTATTGGCGTCCTACCCTTGCCTTTGCGCGATCCGACTCGGGCGAGTTGCGCGGATCGGGCCGCTCCATACCCGACGTACACCTGCGCGATGTGCTTGACCTGGTGTCCAAACGCCACCCCGGCATCATCCTGAAGTTCGGCGGCCACGCCATGGCGGCCGGCCTGACCCTGCGTGAAAACGCTTATGACACGTTTTTAGCCGGCTTCGAGGAAGCCGTTAAAGAGCTGACCGGCAAAGACAGCTTCGAACCCATCATTGAAACGGACGGCTCGCTGGAAAGCGGCTATGCCAACGCCGAGGTCGCCGGCCTGCTCCAGCAGCAAGTCTGGGGAGCGGGCTTTCCCGCCCCGATTTTTCGCGACACGTTTCAAGTGCTCCAGCAGCGGCTGCTCAAAGACAAGCACCTCAAACTGAATCTGGGACGCGGCCATCAACGTTTCGACGCCATCTGGTTCAATCACGCCGACATGCTGCCCGAGTACGTCGATGTCGCCTACCGGCTGGATCAAAACCACTGGAACGGCATGGTGACCGCACAACTGATCATCGAGTACGCCTGCGCCGCTTCATAAACCACCCGGAACAAAAATAAACTCGTAACCCTCTGGGCGAGCGGAAAAAACCGCGCCCGTTCCGGAGTTGCGCGTTTCAAGAGCATTGCAAACGGCGTTTTTTACTCCTATAGTTATTACAAAGCCGACGCCGTCGGGTCGTTCCTACTTATATCGTGCCCTGCTCCCGCAGTTGCAAGCCACAAGAACTGCCGCAGGACGAGGATGTGACTCATGACATTCCGTAAACCAGTAAGTTCAATGTGGATCGAAGCGGTCAACATGCTGGAACAAGCCGACCGCATGCACAGGCAATTCTTCCGTTTAAGTCCCGGCCACACCTCGGGCCCCACCTGGGAGCCGCCGATCGATGTGTTCGAAACCAGCCATGAATTGTCGGTTCTGGTCGCGCTGCCCGGAGTCGCACCTGATCAGCTCAAAGTGGTCATCGATGGCAACGCACTCATTATCCTGGGGTCACGCCCCATGCCCGCGCCCACCTCGGCCCAAATCCGCAGAATCGAAATTCCCTATGGCCGATTCGAACGACGTATCGAATTACCGCCAGGCCACTTTGAAATTCAAGAGTCCACCCTGACCAATGGATGCCTGCTCTTGAGTTTATTGAAACGCGCATAGCAACTTAAAAAGAGCAGGCAAGCCATGGCAAACGACAGCTCCAAGCAAACCACCGGCGGCACCACTCCCGATCCCGAGAATACGACGCCTGAAAGAAAAGCGCCGGTTCAAACGGTTACGATTCCCGAAGACGCGTTGATTATTATTCCGGTGCGCAACCTGGTGCTGTTTCCGGGGCTGGTCGTGCCCATCAGCATCGGGCGCGAAAGCTCCGTTGCCGCGGCGCAAGAGGCGGCGCGCTCGGGGCGTCAAATTGGCGTTTTGCTGCAAAAACAGGCTGACTCCAACGAGCCGACGCCCGACGAACTGTTTCATGTGGGCACCGTCGCCAGCATCCTGCGCTACGTTACCGCGCCCGACGGCTCGCACCATATCATTTGCCAAGGCGAACAACGTTATCGTGTAAAAAAATTCCTCTCGGGCTACCCGTTTCAGGTCGCCTCGATCGAGCGCATTGAAGAACAAAAAACGTCAAACCTGAATATCGAAGCGCGCATGGTTCAGCTTAAAACCCGCAGCGCCGAGATACTCGAGATGCTGCCACAGGCTCCCGCCGACATCGTAGCCACAACGCAAAACATTACCTCGCCTTCGGTGTTGACGGACTTCATCGCCGGCGTCATGGACCTTAAACCGAACGAGAAACAAGAGGTCCTTGAAACGGTCGACCTGGAAACCAGGATGAATAAAGTACTGGAGTTTCTCGTCCATAACATCGAAGTCCTGCGTATCAGCCAGGACATCGACCAGCAAACCAAAGAGCGCTTCGAAGACCGGCAGCGCGAAATTCTATTGCGCGAGCAACTGAAAACCATCCAGAAGCAACTGGGCGAAACGGAAGGCAATGAAGCCGAAATAGCCGAAGTCGAAGACAAAATCGTGCGGGCCAAGATGCCTGAAGACGTTGAAGGCCAATTGCGCAAAGAGTTGAAGCGCCTGCAGCACATGACCGAGGCATCAGCCGAATACTCCATGCTGCGCACCTATCTGGACTGGGTCACCGAGCTGCCCTGGGCCATTACCACTGAAGACCGTATCGACATCGCCGAGGCTCGCACCATTCTCGACCAGGACCACTACGGCCTGCTTAAAATAAAACGCCGTATTCTTGAATACTTGGCCGTACAAAAGCTGAACCCCACAGGCAAAAGCCCCATTCTTTGCTTCGTCGGCCCGCCCGGGGTCGGCAAAACCTCGTTGGGACAAAGCATAGCCAAGGCAACAGGACGCAAATTTGCCCGCATCAGCCTGGGCGGCGTCCATGACGAGGCCGAGATACGCGGCCATCGGCGCACGTATATCGGCGCCTTGCCGGGCAATATCATTCAGGCGCTGCACAAAGTGGGCTCGAAGAACTGCGTCATGATGCTCGACGAGGTGGACAAACTGGGTACCGGCATACAAGGCGATCCCGCTTCGGCCCTGCTCGAAGTGCTCGACCCCGAACAGAACAGCACCTTTCGCGATAACTACCTGGCGGTACCCTTCGACCTGTCGCACATCATGTTTATCACTACCGCGAATATGCTCGATACCATTCCAGGCCCGCTGCGCGACCGGATGGAGACGATTCAACTGCCCGGCTACACCGAAGAAGAAAAAATCCAGATTGCCAAGCGCTACCTTATCGCTCGCCAACTGAAGGCGAACGGCCTGACCCCGGAACAATGCGAAATTACCGACGAAGCCTTGCGCACCATCGTTCACAGCTACACCCGCGAAGCGGGCGTGCGTAATCTCGAGCGTGAAATAGGCAGTGCCCTGCGTAACGCCGCCATGCGCGTCGCCGAAGGAACGGCGCAACATGTACGGATCGATCTGGAAGATCTCCATACGGCACTGGGCGCCGAAAAATTCGAAAGCGAACTGGCCATGCGAACCAGTCTTCCCGGCGTAGCCACGGGGCTGGCCTGGACTCCGGTGGGTGGCGACATTTTATTCGTCGAGGCCAGCCGTACCCCGGGCAACGGTAAACTCATCCTGACGGGGCAGTTGGGCGACGTCATGAAAGAAAGCGCCCAGGCGGCGCTGACACTGGTCAAAGCCAACTCGGAGCAACTGAAAATCGCGCCGGAACTATTGGAAAAGAGCGATATCCATGTGCACGTCCCCGCCGGGGCGATTCCCAAAGACGGGCCCAGCGCAGGGGTGGCCATGTACGTGGCGCTGGCGTCACTATTAACCAACACGCCGGTGCACAGCGATCATGCCATGACCGGCGAAATCAGCTTGCGCGGCCTGGTCTTGCCTATCGGCGGCGTGAAGGAAAAAGTGCTCGCGGCCCTGCAGGCCGGAATAAGCACCGTGCTCTTGCCCGCACGCAATAAAAAAGACCTGGAAGACATTCCTGAAGCGGCTCGCAACCAATTGAATTTCGTCTGGCTCGATACTGTCACGGACGCGGGTCGGGCGGCCATGGAGCTTCCCGTGAAAGAACCGACAGCGTAAGCCCGGCGTACCGCTGACTCGTCCCCTTTTCGTCCATCTATGTATTAATATTGAATCTACTAAAATAGGCTAGCGTTTGCAAAAACAACAAGGGTGAACCTCCCCTCAACCTCCCCTCAACCTCTACGAAAAAACAAAGAAAAAACTCCCCCCAAACCAAAATATTTGCTACATGACTCAAAGAGCGTAAGATTCAGCGAGTCAGCGAAACAAATTCCAGGATAAGGAAACCATGAAAGATTCGAGTCATGTACCTGTCATAGCCGACCGCTCCGCGCCATCCAACCCCGCACGACGACGCTTACTGGTCAGTTTGCTGTCCGCTTACACGGCCACGCTAGTGCCCTGGGCCTTGGCGCAACCGGTCGCCAACGATCAACAAGGCGCGTTTCTCGCCCTTTCGGCCATTCTTGCCGGGCGCCAATCGCTCGATACCGTGCAGGCCGCGCGTCTCTACGAGGCGCTGACCCAGAACGACGCCAACTTCCCTAAAGCGGCTCAAGCGCTGCTCGCCCTCATCAACGAAAGAAAAATCGATCCGCTTGAACTGCAAAAAACTCTCGACGAGGAAAAGTCCCCGCTCGCGCGCGTTCCGCGTCAAATCGCTACGGCATGGTTCCTTGGCGTCGTGGGCAGCGGAGCCAATGCCCGCGCACTGGCCTATGAGCATGCGTTGAACGCCGTCATCGTTTCCGATGTACTGAATCCTCCCACCTACGCCTATGGCGAATACGGAAGCTGGGCAAGAAAACCAATTTAAGGAGTGCCAGATGGCCGAAGCATTATCCGCAGACTTTGTTGTAGTCGGCTCAGGAATCATAGGGTCGCTCACTGCACGAAAACTCTTGCAACAAGGCGCGTCCGTCATTATTCTCGAGGCCGGACCCCGCGTTACCCGAGACCAGCTGGTCGCCAATTTCCGCAACTCTCCCCGCCGCAGCGACTGGATGTCGCCCTACCCTTTTTCACCGTGGGCGCCCCACCCTGTATACCAGCCCCAGGACAACGGCTACCTGGTTCAGGCCGGCCCTTACCCCTACCCCGCCGAATACATACGAATGGTTGGGGGCACCACCTGGCACTGGGCCGCCCACGCCTGGCGCAACGTTCCCAACGACTTTAAAATCAAAAGCCTGTATGGCGTCGGTGTAGACTGGCCTATAACGTACGACGACCTCGAGCCCTATTATCAGGAGGCCGAGGAAATCATGGGCGTTTCGGGCGCACCGAATACGGGTTCGCCCCGCAGCAAGCCGTTTCCAATGGAGCCGGTGACAGAGCCTTACGCCATGCGCCGCATACGCGAACGGCTGGCCTCCGAGTACGAGGTCGTCACCAATACCACGGCACGCAACAGCCGCAGCTACGACAATCGGCCCGCCTGTTGCGGCAATAACAGTTGCCAGCCCATCTGTCCGATCGATGCGCAATACCATGGCGGATTAGCCGCGGATGCGGCCGAAGCCGCCGGGGCGCAATTGATTCCCAATGCCAACGTCTACAAACTCGAACATGACGCCCAGGGCCGAATTGTGGCCGCGCTTTATTACGACCCAGACAAAAACTCGCATCGCGTCACCGGAAAAACCTTTATCGTTGCCGCCAACGGCATCGAAAGCCCGCGCCTTCTGCTGCTGTCGACCAGCGATAAATTTCCGAATGGCATCGCCAACAGCCGTGACATGGTCGGCCGACATTTAATGGATCATCCCAGCACCTCGCTGTCGTTCGATGCGGAAGAAGAGCTGTGGCTTGGGCGCGGGCCGCAAAGCCCCAGCTCCATCAACATCATGCGCGATGGCGCTTTCCGATCCGAACATTCTCCCTATCGTCTGGACTTCACCAATATATCCCGTGTCGATGGCGCGACAAGATCGCTGATCGCCGAAGGCGTCTATGGGGTCGAATTTGAAAAAAGGCTGCGCTATAGCGCCGCGCGCGAGCTCAATGTCAAGAACGTACTCGAAGTGTTGCCGCGCCCCGAGCACCGTATTACGCTCAGCGCCGAAAAAGACACCATGGGGCTGCCCAAACCCCAGGCGCACTACTCCATCGACGAGTACACACGGCGGGGCCATGAGCGATCTCAACAAGACTTCAAGCGCATCGCGGAACTCATGGGGGGCACCAACCTGCGCTTCAGCAAAGAAGGCGAATTTGCAAACAACCAGCACATTTGCGGCACACTAAGCATGGGCAACGATCCCATGACCTCGGTCTGCGACCAGTGGGGACGCGCGCACGACCACGACAACCTGTTCTTTGCCAGTACAGGCGTGTTGCCGACTTCGTCCACGTGCAATTCCACCGAAAACGGGTTGGCGCTGGCGCTGCGAACCGCTCAGCACATTCTGTCGGAACAAGCCCGGGTACCCGCGCCAGCCACGGCTGCGTCAAAGTCCTAACCGCGAAGGTAGCCTCCATGAAACCAATGACACGCTTGAACATTCATCTGGCCACCGCGCTCATGGCATTGACCGGCCTGAACGCGTATGCCGCGACAGCATCCGGCGCCCCTGACGATCAATTAATACAAAAAGGAAAATACCTGGCCACGGCCGGCGACTGCATCGCCTGCCACACCGTGCCGGGCAGCAATAAGCTTTTTGCCGGCGGTTCTGTCTTGCCCACGCCGGTGGGCGATATCGTCGCCACCAACATTACGCCTTCCAAAACGCACGGCATCGGTAATTACACACTCGAGGACTTCAGTAACGCAGTGCGCCTGGGCAAGGCGCCCGGCGGCAAATACCTTTACCCGGCCATGCCTTATACCGCGTACGCGCAAGTCACCGACGAAGACATCGCCGCCATGTACGCGTATTTTATGAACGGAGTCAAACCCGTCGACGTGGCGCCGCCGCCCACCCAATTGCCCTTTCCTTTCAATATCCGGCTGTCGATGGCCGGCTGGAACCTGCTCTTTCTTGACGACAAACCTTTCCAGCCCGAGCCCGATAAAGGCGAACTCTGGAACCGTGGCGCTTATCTGGCACGCGGCTTGACCCATTGCACGACCTGCCACACGCCGCGCAATACCCTGATGGCTGAAAACCTGGCCAAAGAACTGGCGGGCGGCGAGGTAGGCCCCTGGCATGCACCCAATATCACGTCCGACCCGAACAGCGGCATCGGCGGTTGGAGCGATCAGGAAATTGTCGATTACCTGAAAACAGGCCATATCGAAAAAGGCCAGGCTTCCGGCCCCATGGCCGAGGCCATCGACATGAGCCTGCGGCATATGACCGACCCCGATCTGAAAGCGATTGCTGTATACCTTAAAAGCGTGCCGGCCGTGCGCGACGCGGCAGACAGCAAACCCGTTTACGACTGGGGCCAGGCCACCGACAACCTGAACCTGGTACGCGGGGTCGCATGGCCCGACAATCCGAACCAAATGACCGGACCGCAACTGTACGATGCGCACTGCGCCACCTGCCATCAGGCCCAGGGGCAAGGTACGAAGGGCGGCGGCCTGCCTGCCTTGTATCACAACACGGCTCTCGGTCGGGCCAATACCAATAACCTGGTCATGGTGATGCTGGACGGCATTACCCGCCATGGCGATACAACGGAAAGGGTTATGCCGGGGTTCCGAACCACCATGTCCGATACGCAAATTGCAACGCTAGGCACCTACTTAACGGAGCATTACGGCAACCCCGCAGCCAAGGTCACCGCCGCACAAGTAGCCACCCTGCGCAAGGGCGGCGAATCCTCGAACCTGATCGAACTGGCACGCACCGGCATCATTCTTGTGGCCGCCGTCATAATTCTGGCGCTGATTACATTTGGCATACGCCGACGCAGCCGTAAACGCCGTTAGCCATCTGAACAGTAGACGTTAAAAAACGAGCCTCAAAAAGAGGCTCGTTTTTCGTCAAATGCATAGTCAAATGCAATTATGCGGTTTTGTTCTTTAGGCAATAGAACAAGCACACCACCCGTGCTAAAACTGCCTCATTCAGTCACCCTGCAGTCGCTGCGGTGGCGGCCCCGATTGACTGGGCTTAACGCGGGCGGTCCCTATCGGGACTGAACCGTGCCATCGGCTAAAACCGGGGCGTTCGCGAACTCGGGCGACGGACAGCCACTGGCTGTCCGAAACGCCGCCCTCGAACAGCGCGAACTTGCATCCCCGGTTTTTGCCGATGGCACGGCGCCCACGAAATCGCCCAGTCAATCGAGGCCGCCAGCGCCGCGGCGTGTCAAGAATGCTACACGACAGCCAACATTACAGCGTAATATCAGCCTCTTTCAACACCTTGGCCCACTTCTCGCGGTCGGCTTCCAGCACTTTTTTATAGTCGTCATTCGAAGAAACTACCACATCAGCCCCTTCGTTGTTGAAACGCTCCGCCACTTCCGGATCCTTCAACACCGATCCGATTTTTTCGTGCAAATACGAAATCACGCTTTCCGGCGTGCCTTTGGGCGCCAAAATGCCGTAGTTCAAGACGCTGACCACATCCGACAAACCCGCCTCGGCCATCGTCGGCACCTCGGGTAACAAGGTCGAGCGTTTTTCACCGGTAAGCGCCAACGCACGCAACTGATTCGCCTTCAGCATACCCAGAACCGGAGGAATGACGCTAAACGTAAAGTCGACCTGACCACCCAGCAAATCGGCCAGTGCCGGCCCCGTTCCGCGATAAGGAATATGCGTCGTTTGAACCCCCGCCTTCTGGTCCATCAATACCGCGGCCAGATGATTTCCGGTGCCCGCGCCGCTCGATGCATAATTCAATTTGCCCGCGTCCGCCTTCGCCGCCTCCAATAAATCGGTCAGGTTTTTAAAACGGGAGTCTTGCTTGACCACCAGCACTAATGAAGTCGATGCGATAGAGGCGACCGGAGTCAGCTCGTCACGCGGATCGTACCCAAGGTTGGCATAAAGCGTAGGGTTGATGGACATCGTGCCAGTATGGCCCAGCAGTAATGTATAGCCATCGGCCTTGGATGACGCAACATACTTGCTGCCAATATTGCCGCCCGCTCCCGGCTTATTCTCGACCACCACCTGTTGCGGCAAGTCCTCGCTGAGTTTCTGAGCCACCAGACGCGCGAAAACATCGTTACCGCCCCCTGGTGCAAATGGAACGACAAGCCGAATCGGACGGTCCGGGTAGTTATCTGCGGAATTTGAAATGGCGGGCGAAAGCATCGCCACCGCAACAGCCATCCCCGTTAAATAAGTGGTAATTTTGCGCATTTGAATCGTCTCCTTGTGTGCAAGTTACAAACAGCGGATTATCGCACGCTCCTATAGCAAGCACAGCGAGCCGTCTTTGGTGCAAGCTGGTGCCGACAAGCTGACTTCAGCCTGTAACAAGAGGATGTGAAAATGCGGGATTCGTTACACAACAGTCACCATCGCCATGAAGAAATTATTGACGCTAAAAAGAAGCTTTATCGTATTTTTAGCGATTTTGACCTTGTTTTCACTATTGGTTTTTAGCGCGCTGCAAAACCTAACCCGTGCCACCAAGCACTTGAAAGACACCCACTTCGGACAAACCCACGCCACCGCGCTCGCCAACGAATTCAAAGAGCATGCACAGGCGCTCACACGCGATGCCATGGCCTATGTCGCGACAGAACAGCCCGAGTTCGAAGCAAGCTATTTGCACCGTACGGCCGTCACGCAAGGAAAGGCGCCAGGTTCGGATGGCACCACCACCCCACTTTTGTCGAAGTTTGAACAAGCCAATTTCAGCAACGATGAAATGACGGCCCTGAAATCGGCTTATGCAAAAACCGCTGAACTGGCCAAAGTACAAATCACCGCCATGAACACGGCCAAAGGACTGGTTGACGACGGCCAAGGCGGATTGAAGGTCGCTTTGCCCGCCCCGCTATTGGCCAAGGCCTTGCTGTTCGGACAGCAATACACCACTGCCGCGGCCGAAGTGGCTCGCGACATTGACGACTTCAATATCATGCAGTCCAATCGCTTCAGCCTGCAGGCGCAGGCCGCCGACCTCGCCAGCCAACGCGCCTACGATAACGCGGTGTCCGCCTTGATTCTATTGCTTATCTGCAGTGCGGCCGCGCTTTTTATGCTATTCAAATCCATCAAAACACCGCTGGATCAAGGTGTTCGTCTGGCCCGGCAACTGGCGGCCGGCGACCTTACGGCCAATATCACGGTCGTGCGTCGCGACGAACTTGGCAGCTTGCTCAATGCGCTGAACGGGATCGGCCAGGGCCTGCAACAGGTCGTCATCGATGTCCGCCAGCGCAGCACCCAGATTGCCTCGGCCTCACGGCAACTTTCCGAGGGCAATACCGACCTCTCCGGGCGCATCCGCGAACAAGCCGCCAGCCTGCAGCAAACGGCCGCCACCATGGACGAATTAGCGGTGGCGGTCAGGCACAACACCGAAAATGCCCACTTGGCGGCAACGCTGGTAACCCAAACCTCTTCCAGCGCCGTGCAGGGAAGCCTCGAAGTCAAGAAAGCAGTCGACGCCATCCATGCTGTGCGTCATAGCTCGAGCAAAATGACCGACATTGTGAGCGTCATAAACAGTATCGCCTTCCAGACCAACATTCTTGCTCTCAATGCCGCGGTAGAGGCTGCACGGGCGGGTCAGCAAGGACGCGGATTCGCGGTGGTTGCCGTCGAAGTGCGCAATCTGGCGCAGCGCTCGGCCGCCTCCGCCAAGGAAATCGCCGCACTCATTACCCACTCGATCGCTCAAATGGAAATGAGCGGAAAACTGGCCGACGGCGCCGGCAGCGCGATGGACGACATTATCCTATCGGTCAAAAAGGTCAGCAACATCGTGGGCGACATCGCCTCCGCCTCCGAAGAACAGGCCAGCGGCATCCATCAGGTTACGCAGACGCTGAATCAGATGGACGCGATTACTCGGAAAAACGTCAACATAGTCCAGGAAGCGGAACATGCCACCTTGCATCAGGAAGAGCAGGCTGACGGTCTTGAAACCGCGGTAGCGAAGTTCACGCTAGAAACGACGCACCGCCCGCTTATGCTCGCTAATGCCCTGGCCTAGTTCGTAAAGCAGACCGGAAAACGCCAACACCCAGGCAAAAAGCGCGATATACAAAAAGCCGACAGGCACAAAATCAAGAAAACCGAAACTCATGGCCTTATTCATCTGGAACGTGCTTGCGCCGTACATGCCAAGCGGAAATACCGCCCCCCAGTACATGGGGTCATACCTGAGGGGAAAGCGCTTATACACATAGCGCCAGACCCCAAGCAATAGCAACATCGGTATCCACCATGTGCCCGTCGCCCAATAAAAAATCGTGAACCCTTTCAAAAAGGGCAACAAAGACACCAGGTAAGGCGCATCCGGCGCATTGCCGATCAGCAATGAGCCGGCCAGCGTGGATATGGCCATGGCTCCCATATTGATCCAATACGGGGGCACCAGATCGCCGGGCGACAACACAAAAAAGGTGTAGCGATAAAAAATGAGCGACATCATCCAGATATAAAGCATGCCGCCCCAGAGCCACATGGACAGCGCGAAAAAATTCATTTCAAGCTTGTAGGGCTGGCCGACGTAAGGGGCCAGCAGCGCACTCAACACAGCCAGGGATTGGGTGGCCACCACGGCAAGCAACCAACCGCCGTTGATGCCGCGATCCAGAGTCGGCTTGCGGGTTTTAAGCGTCAGCGCCGCAAATATCGCGTAGGTCAAAACCAGCCATAAAACAATCGCAACGCCCCAAAGAATAAATGCCGTCCGGGTGCTTTGTCCCAATATCAGGCACTGCGCTCCCAAGACGCAGGTGCCGGCGACGGAAGTAAAAAATCCGGGCCCTCGTAAATGATCGCTCAAGTCGGTAAAAAACAAGCGTGGATAGCGCGCGGCACGCACCGCCGTCAACAGCCACAACGCAACATAAAAGCCCAGATTCAAAACAAACAATACATGGGCAATAAGGTCTTTGGCCAAGAAATGCGCCGCCAGCGAAACAATCCCCGTGGCCATCACCATGCCGAAATACGAGGGCGACAGAGTGGCCAGGGTGCCATGCCTGGCGGACGGCGCAGGCAATGGCGCCGTATCTAGCGGCGGAGCGTCAGGGGCGGAAGACAGGGACATAAAAGGCACACCGAATTTGCTTGGTTTTTTAATAGATGGCCTATTTTATAGGCTCCCGCCCTGCTGACGCGGCGCCACTCCAACATTGACGCCCTACGTACGCTAAAATACCGCATTAATACAAAAGAAACGCACCTCAGGAAAATTTATGGAAGCCGAACGCCAGAACCTACTTGCCGCACGCCTGGAAGACTATGCCGAGCGCCAGTTGGCACTTCGGGGGTATCTTTGACTACGATGCCAAGTCCGAACGCCTGCAAGTAGTCAATGCCGAACTGGAAAGCGCCGAAGTCTGGAATGATCCCAAACACGCGCAAGACCTGGGCCGCGAAAAAAAGAGCCTGGAAAACGTCGTACAGAATTTAAGCCAGATCGCAAGCGGCTTGGCCGAAGCTCAAGAGCTTTTCGATCTGGCCGCCGACGACGATGACGACGAGACACTGCTTGCCATCGAAAAAGATTGCGACGCCTTGGGCGCGCGTCTCGAAGATCTCGAATTCCGTCGCATGTTCAATAATCCCGCCGACCCGCTTAACTGCTTTGTCGATATTCAGTCCGGCGCGGGCGGAACCGAAGCCCAGGACTGGGCTTCCATTCTGCTGCGCCAGTACTTGCGCTATTGCGAGCGCAAGGACTTCAAAGCCGAAGTGCTTGAAGAATCCCACGGCGATGTGGCCGGCATCAAGTCAGCCACCATCAAGATCGAAGGCGACTATGCGTTCGGCTTTTTGCGCACCGAAACCGGTGTGCATCGCCTGGTGCGCAAAAGCCCCTTCGATTCCGCCAATGGCCGGCATACCTCGTTTGCCAGCGTGTTCGTCTACCCAGAGGTCGACGACTCCATCGAAATCGACGTCAATCCGGCCGACCTGCGCGTGGACACCTACCGGGCCAGCGGCGCGGGCGGTCAGCACATCAATAAAACCGACTCGGCCGTGCGTATAACGCATATGCCCACGGGTATCGTTGTACAGTGCCAGAATGACCGGTCCCAGCACCGTAACCGGGCCGAGGCGATGCAAATGCTGAAGTCCCGCCTGTACGAGCTCGAAATGCGCCAGCGCATGGCCGAACAGCAAAAGATGGAAGACGCAAAAACCGATGTGGGCTGGGGCCACCAAATACGCTCCTACGTCCTGGACCAAAGCCGCATCAAAGATTTGCGCACCAACGTCGAAATCTCCAATACGCAAAAGGTACTCGACGGCGATCTCGATCCATTCATCCAGGCCAGCCTGAAGCAAGGAGTTTAAATGAATGTTGTTGCCGCACTAGCCGCCCTGGCCAAGCAATGAGTCCGTCCACGGTCGCCATCGTCACCGGCGCGTCCCGCGGACTGGGGCACGCCCTGGCTCTCGGCTTGCTGAGCCCCGACACCTTGCTGGTTACCGTGTCGCGCCACCCCAATCCCGACCTGGCGGCTCAGGCCGCCAAGTCGGGGTGTACGCTGCAACAACATCAGGCCGATCTGGCCGACCCTTTGGTCGCCCAACAGTTGGCTACGCAAATCATGGAGAATTTGCCAATCTCGGCAACGCGTTACCTGCTGATAAACAACGCCGGCACCGTCAGCCCCGTCGGCTTGGGTTCGGGGCTCAATAGCGCAGCCGCCATCGGCGCCGCACTCAGCCTGAACCTGACCAGCGTCATGTTGTTGACGGCCGCGTTTTTAACCTATGTCCCGGCTCGGGGCACCGACCGGCGCATTCTGAATATTTCCTCTGGCGCCGGACGTAGCGCGACGCCTGGCTGGGGCGTCTATTGCGCGACCAAAGCCGCGCTGGACCGCTACTCTCAAGTGATCGCTGCCGAACACCACAGCGTGCGTATTGTCTCTATCGCTCCAGGGGTTATCAACACCACCATGCAAGCGCAAATCCGCGCCAGCGATCCGATCCAGTTTCCGGGCCGGCCGCGCTTCATCGACCTGCATGCGCAGGGTCAGCTGACCTCGCCCAAGACGGTAGCGGCTCAACTCCTTCATTATGTCGAGCGGGACGATTTCGGTACCACCGTGCTCGACGACATCCGAAATTACGCTTAATACTATTTACTTATGAACGAACCTATTCCCGCAACGCCCGTCGTTGATGAAAATCACTTGATCGCCGAGCGCCGCAGCAAGCTGGCCAAAATACGCGCTGAAGGGGTTGCGTACCCGAACGACTTCACTCCCGACAGCGTAGCCGGCCAATTACACGCCAGCTACGACGATCTGGACAAAGAAACGCTTGCCGGTCTGGCCAAAACCGTCAAGGTCGCCGGGCGCATGATGCTCAAGCGGGTTATGGGTAAAGCCAGTTTTGCCACCGTACAAGACAGCTCCGGACGTATTCAGATTTACCTGGACAAGAACGCCCTGGGCGAAGAGCTGTACGCGCAATTTAAAACCTGGGATATCGGCGACATCCTGGCGATTGAAGGCGCCCTGTTCAAGACCAATAAAGGCGAGCTTTCCGTGCATGCCACCAGCGTCCGCCTGCTGAGCAAGTCGCTGCGCCCCCTGCCCGATAAATTCCACGGCGTCGCCGACCAGGAGTTACGCTATCGCCAGCGCTACGTCGACTTGATCATGACGGAAGAAACGCGCCGAACCTTTGTGGCGCGCAGCAAAGCCATCGGCAGCATTCGTCAATTCATGCTGGGCGCGGGCTTCCTGGAAGTCGAGACCCCCATGCTGCACCCCATACCGGGCGGCGCGGCGGCCAAGCCGTTCACCACCCATCACAACGCGCTCGACATGGAAATGTTCTTGCGCATTGCCCCCGAGTTGTACCTGAAACGGCTCATCGTGGGCGGTTTTGAGCGTGTCTTCGAACTGAACCGCAACTTCCGCAACGAAGGCGTCAGTCCGCGTCATAATCCAGAATTCACCATGATGGAATTCTATGCGGCCTACACCGACTACCGTTGGTTGATGGAGTTCACCGAATCGCTGATCCGCGAAGCGGCCATAGCAGCCACCGGCAGCGCCGTGCTGAACTACCAGGAAAAATCGCTGGACCTAAGCCAGCCCTTCGATCGCTTGACCATCGTCGAAGCCATCCTGAAATATACGTCGGGCTACGCCCGCGAACAGCTGGAAGACGAAGCCTTCCTGCGCTCCGAACTGAAAAAACACGGCGCCGACGTCCATGGTCCGGTCCTGGCCAGGGCCGGCATTGGGGGCTTGCAGCTGGCACTGTTTGAGGAAACCGCCGAAGCACAATTATGGAATCCGACCTTCATCATCGATTATCCGATCGAAGTCTCGCCATTGGCGCGGGCCTCCGATGCCCAGGCCGGCGTCACCGAGCGCTTCGAGCTCTTCATGACCGGGCGTGAAATTGCCAATGGATTTTCAGAGCTGAACGACCCGGAAGACCAGGCCGCCCGCTTTCTGGCGCAGGTCCAGGCCAAAGACGCCGGCGACGAAGAAGCCATGTACTACGACGCCGACTATATTCGCGCCCTGGAGTACGGCATGCCTCCCACGGGCGGCTGCGGCATCGGCATCGATCGCTTGATCATGCTGCTCACCGACAGCGCCAGCATCCGCGACGTGATTCTATTCCCCCATCTGCGCCGCGAAGACTAATTCCAGATCAGGCGTGAACTGTGTCGGCGGCGCTTGCCGTACAACTGTACTGTAAGCGCCTCGCCTTCACGTCCTTAAACAGGCCGCAGTGCGCTCAGGCGCTCTGCGGCCTGTGCCCATTTATAGGCCACGGCCGGCGCCGTGGCGCAACTGGCCTCGTCGGTGGCCACACGAACCGCGCGCTCAAGCAATTGAATATCCGCTTCGTGCTGGCGCGCTACGTGCGGATCTTCAAAAAATATCACGCGTTGGCAGCGCCGCTCGAGCACCAGCTCGGCGATTTGCGCATCGCCGCCCAAAGGACCGCTTAAATAGGGCTGCACCCAGGGCGTGCCCTTGGCCCAGCCTTTCGACCAGGCCAGTTCATTAAGCCGGCTGCCGGTCGTTCCGGTACCGATACGATGGGCGAATTTCGACAACAAATCAAAATGCCGGTCGGCAAAAGCGACCATATCGTTTTTCAAGGCATCGTGCGCAATCAGCGCCGCCGTTTGCCATGAAAAATCGAATTGGCGAGCCAGCGCCGGGTCAGGCGCCAGGCCTGCTCCCATACGCTCGACCTCAATCCACTCTATCGCACCGGCCACGGTCGAAACAAAAGGACGGCCATGCGTAATGCACTGGCGTTTCAAGGCCAGGGCTTCCGGGAAAATAGAAGAAGGGTCGACCGGATCGATGAGGTAAATCGCCCCGTCCAGGGGCGGAGCGCCGCCAGGCTGTTCGGTTACCCGGGCCACCAGCTTCATGAGACCGCCCTCACGGCCATACGGATAGCGCACGAGGCCGGAATAGCCCTTGAGCAAACCGGAGCGCTCTATGGCGTCGTAGGTGCGGCCAACGGTATAAAGTTCGATGCCCAGCTCTTTGATCCCGGCCGCCGATTGCTCAAGCCAGCGAAACAGGGCCGCCCCATTTGATTCATGATGCAGACGGTTTGCCGCCAGGCCAAAACGTAATTTAGGAAGAGCCATGATTGCCTATCTATCAAAGAAAAAGAAGGGAGGAAGCGAAACGCCACTATACCCGAGTAGCCGTAAGCCCTGCCTGTACGATTCGGGACAAAAATCCATAAAAAAAGGCAAGGCCGCGTACGCAGTCTTGCCGTTTCCTTAACCGGTAGACAACAACTAACTTTCGTCTATCCAGGTCATTTGAATGGCTTCCAGGATGCGTTCGCCGCAACGCTCGGGATCATCGTCAAAGCCGGGCAAGGCCAGCACCCAGTCGCGCAAATCGGTGAAGCGCAGGAGTTTGGGATCGACATCGGGATGAGCCTCTTGCAGGGCGTCGACAATCTCGTAGGTATCGGTCCAGCGCATCAGTGATTTTCCTTGGCATGGTTAACGGTATACTTGGGAATCTCAACCGTCAAATCGGCATTGGCGACCAGCGCCTGACACGATAAGCGCGAGGTAGGCTCCAGCCCCCAGGCGCGGTCCAGGTAATCCTCTTCGTTGTCGGTCGCCTCTTCCAGCGAATTAAAGCCTTCGCGCACAATCACGTGGCACGTGGTGCACGCACACGACAGCTCGCAAGCGTGTTCAAGCTCAACCTGGTTGTCCAGCAGCACCCGGCAAATCGATATGCCCACAGGCGCATTTTCGATAACCGCCCCTTCGGGGCAGACATCAGGATGAGGTAATACTGTAATTTTTGGCATTCCGTATTTCCATTACTTCGCAATTTCGTCGACAGTGCGACCCGATAGGGCCGCGCGTATGCTGCGGTCCATGCGGCGCGCGGCAAACGAATCGGTCGCTGCGCTTAAGGTCTGAACCGTCTTGCGCACCGTCTCGATATCGCTGCTTACAACCGCTTGCGCGGCCGCCGCGAGGCGGGATGAGATATCGTCGCGCTCGGCGTCCGACAGCAGATCGGCGTCGCTCGCCATCGCGGCCGTAATCGACTCCAACAGCTGCGTTAATTCCACTTGTTGCTCGCGCAGCGACCGGGCCTTTGCGTCACTGTCGGCATTGGCCATGCCTTCGACCAGCATCTGCGCCACTTCCTCATCGGACAATCCATAAGAGGGCTTGACCGACACGGCAGCTTCCACGCCGGTGCTCTCTTCGCGTGCCGACACATTCAGCAAGCCATCGGCATCGACCTGGAAGGTCACGCGAATACGCGCGGCGCCCGCCACCATGGGCGGAATGCCGCGCAGCTCAAAACGAGCCAGCGAACGGCAATCGGCCACCAACTCGCGCTCGCCCTGCACGACGTGAATGCTCATGGCCGTCTGACCGTCTTTGAAGGTGGTGAATTCCTGCGCGCGAGCCACCGGAATGGTGCTGTTGCGGGGAATGACACGCTCGACGATGCCGCCCATGGTTTCCAGCCCCAGCGACAACGGCGTCACGTCCAGCAGCAGCCAGTCATCGCCGGCAGCGCGATTGCCCACCAGCAAATTGGCCTGCAGCGCTGCACCCAGCGCAACGACCTGATCCGGGTCCAGGTTGGTCAAAGGCACTGTGCCAAACACCCGGCCCACTTCGCGTTGAACGACAGGCATGCGGGTTGCCCCGCCCACCATCACGACGCCGTTGATGGCCTCGTTGTCCAGACCGGCATCGCGCAGCGTACGGATAGCGCGGTCCAGGGTTCGCTGCACCAGGGGTTGCGCCCAGCTTTCAAATTGCGCCCTGGTAATCAGCAGGCAGGCTTCGCGACCGCCTTCCAGCGGCGCTTTGAACTCAACGTTGTCGGCATCCGATAGCGCTTCGCGCGCCGCACGCGCCGCAATCAGCAATGAACGCTGCTCGCTTTTGCTTAATGAGTCCAGGTTCAATGACTGCATGACCTGCGCCGCAATGGCAGCGTCGAAATCGTCGCCGCCCAGGCTGGTATCGCCGCCGGTCGCCACGACCTCGAACACGCCCTGGCTCAAACGCAGGATAGAAATATCGAAAGTGCCGCCGCCCAGGTCGTACACGGCATAAATGCCTTCGGCGCCATGATCGAGCCCATAGGCAATAGCGGCCGCCGTCGGTTCGTTGAGCAATCGCAGTACGGTCAGCCCCGCCAGTCTTGCGGCATCGCGCGTCGCCTGACGCTGAGCGTCGTCGAAATAAGCAGGCACGGTGACCACCGCCCCCACCAGATCGCCACCCAAAGCCGCTTCGGCACGCATGCGCAGCGCAGCCAAAATCTGGCTGGACACTTCAACCGGCGCCACATCGCCCTGGACCGTACGCAGCTTGACCACGCCGGGAGTTTCGGCGAATTCGTACGACACGCCCTCGCGGCGCGCTTCATCGAGAGAACGCCCCATGAAACGCTTTACCGACGCAATGGTGTTGAGCGTATCGGCGGCCTGGTGCGCGATTGCTTCGTAGCCGACCTGAATAGCGCCCGAATCGACATAGCGCACCACCGACGGGGTCAGGGCCCGGCCCTGCTCGTCCAGCAGCACTTCGGCCACGCTATTGCGTACCGAAGCTACCAGCGAATGCGTGGTGCCCAGATCGATGCCCACGGCGAGCTTACGTTGATGTGGAACCGGGGATTCGCCCGGTTCTGAAATTTGCAATAAAGCCATAATTTAATGTTGACGGTCGGTTAAATCGTTGCGCGACGACTGTACTTCATGGGCCAGCTTTTCGATGAACATCCATTCGCGCACTTTTTGCGAAGCATGCTCGTAATCGTGCCGCTGGTCGATAAGGGCCGTAAGGGCTCGGTGCATTTCGTCTTGAGCCTGCCCAATCGCTTGCAACAAGGTCTCGAATGCCGAAGCGCTGCGCTGCTCGCGAGCCTCGTCAAGCTGCTCGCGCCACTCCATCTGGCGCATCAGAAAAGCGCCGTCCATCCGTGTATTGCTTTCAGCCTGAAGGTCGCAACCCGCCTGCTCGCACAGATAGCGCGCCCGGTTCAGCGGAGATTTGAGGATTCGATAGCCTTCGTTGACGCTGGAAGCCCACTGCATCGCAACCCGGCGTTCAGCCGGGCTGGCCGTAGCATAACGGTCTGGATGCACACGCGCCGCCAAGGCGCGCCAGGTTTGCTCTAAAGCAGCGCTATCGATGGCATACCGGGGAGACAAGCCGAACAACTCAAAATAATTTTCGCTTGCCACACATTACACCGTGAACGACTCACCACACCCGCAGGTGGCTTTTTCGTTGGGATTGGAGAACCTGAACCCCTCGTTAAGCCCTTCACGGCCGTAATCGAGCTGGGTTCCCTCAAGATAGGGCATGCTTTTCGGATCGATAAACACCTTGACGCCGAAGAACTCGAAGACAGCATCTTCTGCGTCCGGTTCATCGACGTATTCGAGCTTGTAAGCCATGCCCGAACAACCCGTGGTCCGAACGCCCAGACGCAAACCCAGACCTTTGCCGCGTTTTTCGATATAGCGGCTGATATGGTCAGCCGCTTGCTGTGTGAGCGTAATTCCCATGATTAGTCCTGATGTTTCTCTTTGTAATTCTGCACCGCCGCTTTAATAGCGTCTTCGGCCAAAATCGAACAATGAATTTTCACAGGCGGCAAGGCCAGTTCTTCAGCAATTTGCGTATTGCGGATGTCCATGGCCTGGTCCAGAGTTTTACCTTTTACCCACTCGGTAATGAGCGAGCTGGAGGCAATGGCAGAGCCGCAGCCATAGGTTTTAAAGCGCGCGTCTTCAATAATGCCCGCTTCGTTGACCTTGATTTGCAGCTTCATGACGTCGCCGCAGGCAGGCGCGCCGACCATGCCGGTACCTACGTTGTCGTCCGACTTATCGAACGCGCCAACGTTACGGGGATTTTCGTAATGATCAAGTACTTTTTCGCTATAAGCCATTAATTGAGCTCCTGATTTAGTGTGCGGCCCATTGAACCGAATTCAGATCGATGCCGTCCTGGGCCATTTCCCAAAGCGGCGACATGTCGCGCAGCTTGCCAACGCGGCTGGCAAGCAATTCTATGGCGAAGTCGATTTCCTCGATGGTCGTAAAGCGACCAAGAGTGAAACGGATGGAGCTGTGGGCGAGCTCGTCGTTACGGCCCAAGGCGCGCAACACATACGAGGGCTCAAGGCTGGCCGACGTACAGGCGGAACCGCTGGATACCGCCAGCTCCTTGATGGCCATGATAAGCGACTCGCCTTCAACATAGTTGAAGCTGACGTTCAGGTTATGCGGAACGCGCTGATCCATGTCGCCATTAAGATAGACCTCTTCGATCTTGGACAACCCCGCCCACAATCGGTCGCGCAACATGCGCACGCGATCGTTTTCGGCCGTCATTTCAACGCGGGCCAAACGGAACGCTTCGCCCATGCCTACAATTTGATGCGTCGCCAGCGTGCCGGAACGGAAACCGCGCTCGTGACCGCCGCCGTGCATTTGCGCTTCGATGCGAATACGCGGTTTGCGGCGAATATAAAGCGCGCCGATACCTTTGGGGCCATAGGTTTTATGAGCCGAAAACGACATCAGGTCGACTTTCAGCGTTTGCAGGTCGATGGCGACTTTGCCCGTGGCTTGCGCGGCATCGACGTGAAATATAATGCCCTTCTCGCGGCAAATTTCGCCGATGGCCGCGATGTCCTGCACCACGCCTACTTCGTTGTTGACGAACATGACCGAAACTAAAATGGTGTCTGGGCGCAAAGCCGCCTTCAGGACGTCCAGATCGAGCAGGCCGCTGTCCAGAACATCAAGGTAGGTAAGCTCGAAGCCCTGACGCTCGAGTTCCCGACAGGTATCCAGCACGGCCTTGTGCTCGGTTTTAACCGTAATAATATGCTTGCCGCGACCCGCATAGAAATTGGCGGCGCCTTTAATGGCCAGGTTGTTGGATTCGGTCGCCCCGGACGTCCAGACGATTTCACGTGAATCGGCGTTAACCAGTTTCGCCACCTCGGCGCGCGCCTGCTCGACGGCCTCTTCGGCCTCCCAGCCAAAGGCGTGACTACGCGACGCGGGGTTGCCGAATTGTTCGTACAACCAGGGAACCATCTTGTCGACTACGCGAGGATCCACGGGCGTGGTCGCGGAATAGTCCAAATAAACAGGGCGTGAAGACATTAAAACAAACTCCTAAAAATCTTTTATGCAGACACCGGCGACGCTATTTTAGCGTCAGGCGTCCGGTCGACGCGAACAGCGGCCTGGGCCTTCGTTGCCTCATGCAACAAACGCATGCGCTGCTGATCCACTAAGTCCTGCAATGAAACCGAATCGAGGTAATCCACCATTTTACGATTAAGTGTCGTCCATAGCTCGTGCGTCATGCACTTGCCGGAACTGCCATTACGGCCGACGGAGCAATCTTCTTTGCCGCCGCAACTGGTGGCATCGAGCGGCTCGTCGACAGCGAATATGATATCGGCCACCGTAATATTGCGCGCCAGGCGCGCCAGCGAATAGCCGCCGCCGGGGCCGCGCACGCTGTCAACCAATTCATGGCGACGCAACTTGCCAAACAGCTGTTCGAGATACGACAGCGAAATATTCTGGCGCTGACTAATCGCCGATAATGTGACCGGACCACTTTGCTGACGTAACGCCAGATCAATCATGGCGGTCACAGCAAAACGTCCTTTAGTCGTTAAACGCATGGTGATTTCCTTGCCAAAGCCGGAGCCAACATCCAAAAAAACCCATCGGGAATTTGCTATACCCGACTAAATAAGTCAAGTATAACAAATTCCCGACTATTTTGGTATGAATAGGGGCGAAAAAAAACCGGGCTCGATGCACGGTTTTTTTAAGGAGGAAAGAATCAAGCTGCCTGGTACTGAGTGGCGCGCTTGCGGACCAGCTCGAGCACGCCCTGGCAAGCGTCTTCAAGATAATCGAGAACTTTGCCGAAACCTTCGGGCCCGCCGTAGTATGGGTCTGGCACCGTGGCTTCTTCGAATTCGTTGGCGAAACGCATAAGCAACATGAGTTTATGCTGATACACTTTAGGGCATTGCTGCTGCAAGGCCGAAAGGTTTTCCCAATCCATGGCTAAAATAAGATCGAACTCGCGAAAATCTTCAGCCGTTATCTGGCGCGCCAAGCAGCCCGAAATATCGTAGCCGCGCTTACGCGCCGACGCCTGGGCGCGGGCATCGGGGGCTTCGCCAATATGAAAGCTGTGGGTTCCAGCTGAATCGACACCAATTACGCCGGACAGACCCGCGTCGTCGATTAAATGGCGGAACACGCCTTCTGCGCTGGGTGAGCGGCAGATATTACCCATGCAAACGAAAAGTACCTTAGTCATCATAGGTGAAATTGTGAGGGAAAACCCGCAATAAGGCAATAGTTTTTACAGTCAAAAAACCGTGTTCCGACACTTATTGACAAAAATAAAACTTAAAAACATTAAGGTCTTACAGAGATTTCACGCTTAAACCAGAGGCCGCCGGGCGACTCCTCAAAACCGCGGGAAAGCCAGTATTCATGCAGCGCAACAAATTATTACCACAGCGCCGAAGCAGCCCAAAAATCAAGGTAAACCCTAGGTCGGCTGATCGTTATTTTTGCGTTGAATCCGGAAAAAAACCGGACTCGGGCGCCACCTCCCCATGCCAAATGTGTTTTTTTTATGACAAGCGTTGGCATTTTCCAACATTATTTTTCGATAATTCGTATCGGACCATAAAAGTATTTGTTTGACGCGCGGCACCCGCCCTCATTATGATCAGAAAAAGACCGGGCAACAAAAATCAATCCGAAATGGGCCATAGACGCATGACTCCCGGCGACTGGCAGGCATGCATCGAAAACCAGGGGAAAAAGACATGCCAGCATACGACGAATACTCCGAGTTTCATCGACGCTCCATATGCGAGGCCGGACCTTTCTGGGCCGAACAGGCCAAGCTGATCGATTGGCAGACGCCGTGGACCCAGGTGCTGGACTACAGCAATCCCCCCCACGCCAAATGGTTTGTTGGCGCCCACACCAATATTTGCCACAACGCCGTAGACCGCCATCTGCCGGAACGCGCCGATCAACCGGCCATTATTTACATCTCGTCGGAAACCGGCGTTGAGCAAACCTACACCTATCGTCAGTTACATGCCGAGGTCAATCGGGTTGCCGCCCTCTTGCAAGAACTCGGGGTAAAAACCGGCGACCGGGTGCTGATCTATATGCCCATGATTCCGCAAGCCTTGTTTGCCATGCTTGCCTGCACCCGCATCGGCGCCATTCATTCCGTCGTCTTCGGTGGGTTCGCCTCTTCCAGCCTGGCTGCTCGTATCGACGATGCCGCGCCGCGCGTTATCTTCTCGGCCGATGCGGGCTCGCGCGCGGGCAAAGTGATTGAGTACAAGCCCCTGCTCGACGAGGCTATTCGCCTCTCGTCGCGCCCGCCGGAAAAAGTGGTGATTTTTAACCGCGGGCTGGCCGCGGTAAAGCTTGACGCCAAGCGCGACCTGGATTGGGCCCAGGCCGTGGAACCCCATGCCGGCGCCGTCGTTCCCTGTGTATGGCTGGAATCCAACGAACCCAGCTATATTTTGTACACCTCGGGCACGACCGGAAAACCCAAGGGTGTCGTGCGCGATACCGGCGGTTATGCCGTGGCGCTGGCCGCCTCGATTAAATACATCTACCAGGGCAACCCCGGCGAAACCTTCTTCACCACCAGCGACATCGGCTGGGTGGTGGGGCACAGCTATATCGTCTATGCCCCGCTTATCGTCGGCATGGCTACCATTGTCTATGACGGCACGCCGCTGCTGCCCGATGCGGGCGTCTGGTGGAAAATCGTGCAGGAACAGAAAGTGTCCATTATGTTCTCGGCCCCCACTGCGATCAGGGTGTTAAAAAAGCAGGATCCCGCCTTATTAAGCAAATACGACCTGTCGTCGCTGCGCACCCTGTTTCTCGCCGGCGAACCCCTGGACGAACCCACCGCCCGCTGGATTACCGAAGCCCTGCACAAGCCGGTCATCGATAACTACTGGCAAACGGAAAGTGGCTGGCCCATATTGGCGGTACAACGAGGGGTCGAGCCGTCCATGCCGGCCAAAATAGGCAGCCCCGGAAAACCCGCCTATGGGTACGACGTACAACTGGTCGACGAAGCAAGCGGCGAAGAAGTCGCTCCCGGCACGAAAGCGGTACTGGCCATTAACGGCCCGCTTCCCCCCGGCTGCCTGACCACCGTCTGGGGCGACGACAAGCGCTACCTCAGCACGTACTGGTCGCTTTTTAAAGACAAGCTCATGTACTCGACCTTCGACTGGGGTATACGCGATAACGACGGCTATTACTTCATCCTGGGGCGCACCGACGACGTCATCAATGTGGCGGGCCACCGCCTGGGCACACGCGAAATCGAGGAAAGCATCAACGACCATCCCAATATCGCGGAAACCGCCGTGGTCGGCGTCGAAGACAAGCTTAAAGGGCAAGTTGCAGTGGGCTTTGCCATCGTCAAAGATGCCAGCCTGCTAAATAGCGACGCAGACCGGGATCGGCTCGAACGCGAGGTGATGGCTATTGTCGAAAAGCAACTGGGGGCCATTGCGCGCCCCGCCCGCGTTTACTTCGTTACCGCGCTGCCCAAAACCCGCTCCGGGAAAATGATGCGGCGCGCCATCCAGGCGGTATGCGAAGGCCGCGATCCCGGCGACCTGACCACCATCGACGACCCTGGCGTGTTGCGCCAGATCAGCGATGCCCTGGCCCTCTAGGAACACATCGGCGGGCCGTCTTCTGACGCGCCGGATGGCTCCCGCCGCCTTGCTGAACTGCGCCGCCTTTTGCCCGCTTACGCCACGATCAGGAAAGCAGTACGCGTTGTTTTAAACGGTTCAAGGTATCGCGCGCGGCAGCCGCCTGCTCGAACTCCAGGTTCTTGGCGTGATCCATCATCAATTTTTCCAGCCGTCGTATCTCTTTCGACAGCGCCTTGTCGTCGGCCAGAATCTCGATCGGGAAGTCCTCGACCGCCGCCGGCTGAGCCGGTGCGCCCATGACGCCGTCGATCAGTTCACGTACGGCTTTATTGACACCGCGAGCCGTAATGCCGTGCAGTGCGTTAAATGCCTGCTGTTTGGCGCGACGCCTATCGGTTTCATCGATTGCGCGGCGCATGGATTCGGTGATCCGGTCCGCATATAAAATGGCCCGGCCGTTCAGATTGCGTGCGGCCCGACCAATGGTTTGGATCAAGCTGCGCTCGGAGCGCAAGAACCCCTCCTTGTCGGCGTCGAGAATGGCCACTAAAGACACCTCGGGAATATCCAGCCCTTCGCGCAACAAGTTAATCCCCACCAGCACATCGAACGTGCCCAGGCGCAGGTCACGAAGGATCTCGACGCGCTCCACCGTATCGATGTCGGAGTGCAAGTAGCGCACCTTCAACCCGTTTTCATTCAGATAGTCGGTCAGGTCTTCAGCCATGCGCTTGGTAAGCGTGGTAACCAGGACACGCTCTTGTACCGCAACGCGCTTTTTGATTTCGCCAAGCAAGTCGTCAACCTGAGTGACGGCGGGACGCACGTCAATTTCAGGATCGACCAGCCCGGTAGGACGCACAACCTGTTCAACAACGTTGTCGGCATGCTCTTTTTCGTACAACGACGGCGTGGCCGAGACGAACACGCACTGACGCATGCGTTCTTCGAATTCCTCAAACTTGAGCGGCCGGTTGTCCATTGCCGACGGCAGCCGGAAACCGAATGTGACCAGGGTTTCCTTGCGGGATCGATCGCCCTTGTACATGGCGCCGATCTGGCTGACCGTTACGTGGCTTTCATCGATGAACATCAGCGCATCGGCCGGCAGATAGTCGATTAAGGTCGGCGGAGGATCGCCCGGCGCCGCGCCCGACAAGTGCCTGGAGTAGTTTTCAATGCCCTTGCAAAACCCCAGTTCCTGCAGCATCTCAAGGTCGAAGCGGGTGCGCTGCTCCAGCCTTTGCGCCTCGACCAGCTTGTTGTCTTTAACCAAGAAGTCCAAGCGTTCGCGCAGTTCGAGCTTAATTGTCTCAATCGCGCGCAGCACGGTCTCGCGCGGCGTGACGTAATGCGAACGGGGAAACACGGTGAAGCGCGGCACTTTCTGCCGGATTTTCCCGGTCAGCGGATCGAACAGTTCAAGCGACTCGACTTCATCGTCGAACAGGGTCAAGCGCACGGCCAGCTCGGCGTGCTCGGCCGGAAAGACATCGATAATCTCGCCGCGGGCGCGAAACGTACCCCGCACGAACTCAACGTCGTTGCGTTCGTACTGCATGGCCACCAGGCGCCCCAGCAGCTCCTGGCGAGGAATGCGGTCGCCCGCGCGCAGCGTTAGCACCATGGCGTGGTAATCGCCCGGATTACCAATACCGTAGATACATGAAACCGAACCGACAATAATGGTATCGCGCCGTTCCAGCAGACTTTTGGTCGCCGACAAACGCATCTGTTCGATGTGTTCATTGATGGACGAGTCCTTTTCAATGAACAGGTCGCGCGCGGCGACATACGCTTCGGGCTGATAATAGTCGTAATACGATACGAAATACTCGACCGCATTATTGGGGAAAAACTCGCGAAACTCCGCATACAGCTGCGCCGCCAAGGTTTTGTTGGGCGCCAGAACGATGGCGGGCCGTCCGGTTTGCGCAATGACATTGGCCATCGTAAATGTCTTGCCCGAGCCCGTTACCCCCAATAGAGTCTGGTACATCAGGCCGTCGTTGACCCCTTCCACCAAGGCGTCGATCGCCGTCGGCTGATCGCCTGCCGGAGGATACGGCTGGTATAACTGAAAGGGACTATTCGGGTATTCGATAAAACCGGGCGCTTTGACTGTCATGCTAGACACATTTTAGGTAAACCCCTTATTATCTCATTATCACTTCCAACTTATCACTTCACTTACTTCTTCTTCCAAAATGACCTCTCTTTTCGCATCCGTCGAGCTGGCCCCTCGCGACCCTATTCTCGGCCTGAACGAACAATTTAACGCCGATACGCGCCCGGGCAAAGTCAACCTCGGGGTCGGTGTTTACTTCGACGACCAGGGTCGCATCCCTTTGCTTAAAGCGGTGCGTCAAGCCGAGGTCGCTCGCATCGAAGCCGCTGCCGCACGCGGCTACCTTCCGATCGAAGGCATTCCGGGCTACAACAAAGGCGCTCAGACCCTGTTGCTGGGCAAAGACTCCGCACTTATCGCCGCCGGCCGGGCGCTGACTGCCCAAACGTTGGGCGGTACGGGCGCGTTAAAAATCGGCGCCGATTTTCTGAAGCAATTGCTGCCGGCTTCGAAGGTCGTGATCAGCGACCCCAGTTGGGAAAACCATCGCGCCCTGTTCGAGCGCGCCGGCTTTATCGTCGACACTTATCCGTACTACGATGCCAAAACGCATGGCCTGAACTTCCCGGGCATGCTTGCGGCCTTAAAAGCGCTGCCCGCAAAAACCATCGTCCTGTTGCACGCTTGCTGCCACAACCCCACTGGCGTCGATCCTACGTTCGAACAATGGCAGCAAATTGCCCAGGTTGTTAAGGAACAAGACCTTGTGCCGTTTCTTGACATCGCCTACCAGGGCTTCGGCGACGGCGTCGAAGAAGACGCGTCCGTCGTGCGCCTCTTCGCCGATCTCGACCAGACCATGCTGATCAGCTCGTCGTTCTCCAAGTCGTTCTCGCTGTACGGCGAACGGGTCGGCGCCTTTACGCTGGTCACCAGCAGCAAAGACGAAAGCGCACGGGTGCTCAGCCAGGTCAAACGGGTTATTCGCACCAACTATTCCAATCCGCCCACTCACGGCGGCACCATTGTCGCGTCCATCCTTAATTCGCCCGAACTTTACACGCTGTGGACCACCGAGCTGACCGAAATGCGCAATCGCATCCGCAGCATGCGCACCCAGCTCGTCGCCAAGCTGAAAGAGCACGGCGTCACGCAAGACTTCGACTTCGTCCTGACGCAACGCGGCATGTTCTCGTACTCCGGCCTGACCTCCGCTCAGGTGGACCGCCTGCGCGAGGAGCATGGCATCTACGCCGTCGGCAGCGGGCGCATTTGTGTCGCGGCCCTGAACAGCGGCAATATCGACTACGTTGCCAAGGCGATTGCCCAGGTGTTGGCCGGGTAATTCGACTCGATACCCAGCCTTTGTCTGGGCTCGGTGTCCTGGTGAAATCAGGCTCCAGTGTCAAGCCGCTTCAATAAAAAGGCAGTTTGACACCGGAGCCTGATTTTTATTTGCCCGGACTGCGGGTGCTCCTAAGGGTATCGGTGGGTAGTGTCGCAGGGTGGTTGGGTGCGTGTTTAGAGCGCTGGCTGGCGGGGGTTCCTGGCAGATCCGGCGTAAGGCGTGCGCCGCGGGCTACCGAAGGGAATGCGGGGGATGTCGTCGGGCGTGTTTGAGCGAAGCGAGTTCGCCCGACGCCCGCATGGACGAGGTAGACGCGGATGAAGCACGCCGTGCCGGATCTGCCAGGAACCCCCGCCAGCCAGCTAAACTCACAGGACGCGGTCAGTGCGCATGGGTATTGCGCGAGCGCTTGATTTTTATATGTATTTCGGTCAGAATGACCCTGTATAAACATACAGCTTAATTTCAATATGGCCACCAAGCTTACCGAGCGTCAACAGCAAGTCCTCGACCTTATCCGCAGCGAAATCGTACGCACGGGCTTTCCCCCCACGCGTGCTGAAATTGCGCGCACACTGGGCTTCAAGTCGGCCAACGCCGCGGAAGACCACCTCAAGGCCCTGGCGCGCAAAGGCGCTATTGAACTTACGGCGGGCGCATCGCGGGGTATTCGTCTTAACGGCGAGCCCGCCAACGCGCCTCAAGCAGCCTCAAACGTGCTTCCGCTGCTGGCGCAGGTGCTTTTGCCCATCGTCGGCCGCGTCGCCGCAGGTAGCCCTATATTGGCGGCCGAACACGTCGAACGCGAAATCAGCGTCGAACCCGCCCTGTTCACCCAGGCTCCCGATTACCTGCTGCGTGTACGCGGCCTCAGTATGCGCGACGCCGGCATACTCGACGGCGATCTGCTTGCCGTCAAAAAAACGCCCGACGCCCGTAATGGTCAAATAGTGGTGGCGCGCATCGGCGACGAAGTCACCGTCAAGCGCTTTTCCAAACAAGGCAGCCGCATCGAACTGCTGCCCGAAAATCCCGACTTCAGTCCTATCGTCGTCACTTCTGAAGACGAGTTCTCGCTCGAAGGCATCGCCGTCGGCCTGATCCGTACTACGCCGCTGCACTGACAGCGCTTATATACGACTAGGCTTGCAGTGCTGGCATGGGCAAATGCATTTTTTTCGCCAATTGCTGCAGCTCGTCATGCAACACCTCGTCCAGGTTGATAACTCCGGTTTCCCGCACCGTGCGCTCCAGCTCAGCGCCACGACTGCCTGGCAAGCGGGCCTGGTCCCCCCCTCGCTCCTTGTACTCGTTGGCCCATTGCGCCATATAGTCACCAAAGTGCTGTCCGGCCATCGCTTCTGGTCTGATCAATAGCATGAATGCGCTTTGCCTGCCTACAGCGCCACTTGCGGCAACCGCGGCTGCACCGGATAAGCCGGCGATACTGGCCGGCGTCGCCGTAAGCCCGCCCGCCAGGCACTCAACCAGCATGGCGATACCCAGCCCCTTATAGCCGGCGCTGGGCAATAGGGCGCCTTCGAGCGCCGACTCAGGATCCACCGTAGGTTGACCGGCCTTATCCAGAGCCCAGCCGGGCGGGATATCCGTCTTCTGTCGGGCCTTAAGCAAAATATGGCCGCGAGCGGCTACGCTGCATGCCATATCGAACACCATCGGGTCTTTGCTGCCAACAGGACTTGAAAACGCGATGGGATTATTGCCGATAGCCGGTCGATCAAAACCTTCCAGCGCCATCAAGGGGGGCGTTCGCTGCGCCAGCAAACAAACGGCCCCACTTTCGGCCGCCATGAGGGCGTAAATTCCCAACGCGCCTAAATGCCCGCACTCTTTAAGCAAGACGGTCACCATCGGCTGCTGCTCGAGCCGCTTCAGCCCCGCCTGCAAAGCATGCCTCATGGCCACCTGTCCGAGCGCTCCATCCGCATCAACCGTGACAATGCCAACTGAACTCCCGTGCACTGAAATACGGGGTTGCGCAGTCACCTCGCCCGTATGCAGTTTATCTACATAGGATTTCAATCGGGTAATGCCGTGCGTTCTTATACCCCGGCTATCGGTTCGCAGCATGATCCGGGCCGTGTAGGCCGCGTCTTCAGCAGGCACCTTAGCCAGCTCGAGAATACCGGTGCACCAACGCTCCAGATCGGTTTTATTGACCACATGATGCATACGCTAAGCCTGCTGTTTTGAAAGATGATGGACAAAACCCAACTCAAGCCGAGATATGGAGATCTCGGTGTCACCCAGGGCCTCGCTTTTAGTCACGCGGCCATTCGCCACCTTAAGCATCATCTCCCTGACTTGTCCGGCTGCAGATTCCAGCGTTAGCCCATCAGTAAGAATAGCGCTTACGTCTACGTCGATGTTGTCGCCGAACGCCTTGGCCGTATGAGGATTGCCGGTAACCTTGATCGTGGGGCATAAGGCGTGCCCAACCGGATTGCCTACACCCGTATTAAATATGATCAGATGCGCCCCGCCCGCGGCAATGGCACATATGTTCTCTACTCCGGGAGCGGGTGCATCCATGAAAATCAGGCCTTTCTTACTAGGCTTCACACCATACGCAACCACTTCATTCAAGACCGTTGTCCCGCCTTTACGAATCGCGCCCAGCGATTTTTCCTCGACCGTAGTCAGGCCTCCCGCAATATTGTCTTCGCCTAGCGGCCATAGTTGCAGGCCCTGGAAATCGGATAATGCCTCAAGTCTTTCCACCGCGCCAAGAAGCTCCCCGGCAATCTTCGGCGATGCGGCACGCTCAGCCAATAGATGCTCGGCACCCACTATCTCGTCGGTTTCCGATAAAATAACCGTCCCCTCCTGCTCAACCAGCCAGTCCGAAACCAGGCCGGTGACGACGTTGGCGGTAAGCCCCGATGTCGCGTCGGAGGCCCCGCACTCCACGCCAACGGTTAACACGCTAAGAGGATAAGGCTGACGCACAAGCTCCGACGCATTCACCACCAACTCCAGCGCCAGTTGCACTCCTTTTGCCACGGTCTGAATCGTCCCGCCACTGCCTTGAACATCAATCCAATACACGGGACGCCCCGACTTGGCTATCTCAGTTGCCAGACGGCTTGTGGTTTTGTCTTCCAGGCCGATAATCAACGCCGCCGCTACATTGGGGTGGCAGCCATAATTCACCAGCACCCGATCATGCTGCTCAAGATCGGCGCCAAATTGCCCACGCCCATAAGCGACACAAACAGGCACAGTCCCCGCCACCTGATCACAAATACGCCGTGCAATAGGATTCACATTGTCCATGGCGGCAATCACCGCGACATGATTACGAATTCCCACGGTGCCATCGGGCCTTGGAAAGCCCATAAAGCTTTTGGTCATGCCTTGTCTCCTCGCCCACGCAGGCTCTCTACGTTGTGTAAATGCACATGTTGTCCGACATCGGTGTCTGCGACACAGCGTCCAATGACCGCACCGTACTTTCTTATCGCCTCGCCCCGGGCAATCGAAGCAAGAGAAAACTTATGCCCCATAGGGATATCCTCCTGCAGTTCGATTACGCGAGGATGGGGCTCGAGCTCGACCGTAATCGATTGGCCTTTCAATAAAGGAGCGAGCGCAACACCAATATTGTCGCGTGCATCCAGCACTAAAACGTTAGATTTCATCTGTCATCCTATTCGCAAAATTATCTATGGCCCGATTTACCGAGCTATTTGTTCTGAATATCGTCAAGGGCCTTGGCGTAGTAAACGGTTTGCCTGGCCAGGTCTTGTGCGTAGGCTGCTCCGCCAAGCACATCTCCTTCGATGCCCAGCGCCACAAACTTCGCCTTGACCTCAGGCTCCTGGAGCACCGCTTTCAACTCGGCCTCGAGTTGTTGGCGCACGGATTCGGGCAGGCTGGCAGGAGCAAAAAAACCATAAGAAATTTGCGGAATTTCCTTACTGGTTTGAATGTATTTGGAAATAGGTTCTACGCCAGGCAACTGCGCCGAGGTGTGAGCACCCAGAACAGCTACCCCGACAGCCTGTCCATTTTTTATAAAAGGCAAGATAGCGGGCAACCCCGCCGTACCGTAGGGCGTATCGGCCGCAAGCACTCCCCGTATCACATCCGGCGCACCTTTGTAGGGCACTGGCAGAAAATCCCCCTTATTCTCCTTGGCTACCGCGACCAAGGACAAATGCATAGGCGTACCCACGCCCGGAATGCCGACTCCCACCTGCAAAGGCTGGCGTAAACTCTGGGTGAAAACTTGAGGATCGGCCCAGCGCGCACCTGCCTTGGCAAACAACACCGAGGCCACGGTCCCAACCTGCACCAACGGGTGCAAATCCTTGGACGGCTGGTAGGCGGGATCCTTGATCAAACCTGGCGCAATCGTTATTTCCTGATTGCCGCTGGCCAGGATAGTCAAGTAAGTCGGCGACGCGCTTATGACGGCTTTAGCTGCAATCGTGCCCGAAGCGCCCGGTTTATTCTCGACCACAACATTGCGGCCGGTTTTTTCAGCCAGGCGATAAGCAACCAAACGGGCCATGGTGTCTACGCCACCGCCTGCAGGCAAAGACACGATAATACGCAGCGGAGCCAGCTCCTGCGCGCCCAGAGGAAACCCAAGCGTCGCTAACGCCGTTACCGCCGCCGTTCTTTTCATCCACAGCCAAGCTGCTTTTTTAATCATGTCTCATCCTTATTTTTCATTTCTAATTAATTTTGATGCGTCGCTATAGAAACCCACTTCGCTGCCCAGTGCGCTCTTGAACTCATCGGCGGCCAAATAGCGAGGATCCAGCCCGGCCTGGGTTAAGCGCGCTCGCACAGGCTCAGACGCCAGGACTTGCCTAAGTGCGACTGACAATTTGCCCTGTATCGCGGCTGGCGTCTGTGACGGGGCAAACCACCCGAACCAGGTCAATGGAATATCGCCCAGCGAAAGGGCGATCGCTTCGCTCATCGTTGGGACCTCGGGTAGCAGCCTTGAGCGCTGCGGCTGCAGCACCGCGAGCGGCATGACTTTATTCGCGTTAATTTGCGGGAGCGCCGTCCCCAGCGCCACGGCAACCAAGTCGATCTGGCCTCCTATCAGATCGATCAGCGCCCGGCCCCCTCCGTTATAAGGAATATCCAAAAAGGGAATCTTCGATTTGCTCATCAAGCTCGCCATGACGAGATGCATCGACGTTGAAACGCCAGGAGTTGCATAGGTAATTTGACCCGGACGCTCTTTTGCCAGCGCAGCCCACTGAAGCATGGATTTGTTCGTGTCGGATCGTGCCACCAAAACAACGGGGGCTGTCGCGACTTGAGCCAACGGAGTTAAATCGTCAAGCACCGTCGGCGGCACAGCCGTTCGTCCCGTAGCCGCCAACGAAATTTCCGAACTGGCCGACAGCAGGGTATAACCATCGGCTTTGGCTCGCGAAGCCGCTGCCGTACCGATAGAGCCACTGCCGCCGGGGCGGTTTTCAACCACGACGGGCACGCTGAGTGTATCGCCCAAGGCCTCGGCCACGATTCGCGTCGCAATATCGGCGGTACCGCCAGCCGGGTATGAAACGATTACGGTGATAGGCCGTTCCGGGTATGTCGATTCAGCCAAAGCTGCGCCAGACATAACCGCCGTTCCAAATAATGCCAAACACCACCAAACAGTAAACTTCATTTTGTCTCCTTGGGTCTTTTTTTAGATCGAATTTTTAATTAGCCGTGTGAAACCGGTTTATGCAGGCTCAAAAACGGGTTGAACTACACGACTTGAAATCAGCCATTGATCGTCCTTGCATACCCAAACATCGTGGTATTCGGCAATCGCTTCTGGATCGCGATACGCTAGCGGCAGCATCGGCCTCTCTGCCGTTGAACTGTGATTGCGATACACCATGACGTAAGTCGTCGACTTGGCGCCGTTATGCCGATCTGGCTCGACCAGGCAGGACGCAATGAAATGCCGGGTGAAGCGCCCTATCGGACGAGCCAGAAAACTAGCCAATATCGCTTCTCGTGTTTCTATTTTTTCAGATGGTCTTTGCATCGTCGCATCGAGAGCGAAGATTTCCGAGGCTTCTTCATAACGCCCGGCATCGATCAAGATAGCCAGGCGGTTGATGGCGGCGGTAATGGAAAACTGTGTGTTCAAGCTGCAAGGCTTCATAGACGAATGCTCAATGGATAAGGTTCAACAATTCTAGCATCGCAAAAACTAATACAATACCCATACAGAGATAGATTATCTAAACAGTCATCCAGTTTTTATAGGCCACACATGCGCGCACGCAGACTCCCCCCTCTCAACTCAATTCGCGCCTTCGAAGCATCCGCAAGGAATTTGAGCTTCGCCCAGGCCGCCAAGGAGCTGCATGTCACTCACTCGGCCATCAGCCAGCAAGTTAAACAACTTGAAGAATGGCTCGACACCCGTTTATTCATGCGGCTGAATAACGGACTGGTCTTGACCGATAAAGGAAAAGTGTATTTACCCGAGCTTAAGCAGGCGCTGGATATGATCAATGAAGCCACCGAAAGGCTGCATGGCGAACAAGCGGGACTGACTCTTACGCTGAGCGTCCTTCCGAATTTTGCCATGCGCTGGTTAATTCCAAAACTGCATCTCTTCTATGCGCAATACCCTTGGATAAATCTGCGCATTTTGTCGGCGGCACTTCCTCTTGAGCAGTTATATGAAGTATGCGACTTGGCCATTCGGCCTTACGAACACGTGGCCCAATACAAATTCGATTGGCTTTGCTCGGCGCAAATGCTACCGGTCATGAGTCCCGCATTTGCGCACAGGCACAGAATCGCTGGTCCTCGCGATTTGCTACGTGCCCCAAGACTGCATATCACACACTCACCGGAAGACTGGCGACGCTGGTTTACCGCTCAAGGCCTGGCCGACGAACTGTCCGACAAAGGCACGGTGTTCGACTCTCATGCTGTCGCTACCGAGGCGGCCACACAAGGCCTGGGGGCCTTGATGGGGCAAACACCGTTTATCGAAAGCATGATAGAAACCGGCGCGCTAGTGGCGCCCTTTGCGGCACAGGTCGATACCGACCGTTCCTGGTATCTGGTATCGCCGCGCAATACCCTGTCATCTAAGGCTGAAACATTTCGAGATTGGCTGCTCAGCACAATTCCCGCCTCGCAGACCAGGCAAGAAGGATAAGCCGGGCTGTCGTCAAAATTATTGGCAAGCCAAGCCAACGCTATTGGGCTGCCGCCTACGATGCAGCCAAATAACAATACGCCGAACAAATGAAAAGCCCCTGCAATTTCGATTTCTCAAGAACAAAACTCACATTTTGACTCTTGGAGAAATTCATTGCAGGGGCTCAAAATCAAACCGTCAACAAACGCATCGTGCAAAGCGACGAAGTGAAATCATGTTCGGAAGCAGGCCGAAGAGGCCGGCTTCCGCATGACATTAGTGCTTCATCAATCCACCCGAAGTTTCTTCCGTCGCCTTCTTCGCACTGGCCAGCGACTCCGCCGCCAAACGCGCGACTTCCTCGTCGGACAACGGCGTAGGCATATGCTGCAAAGCCACCTCGAGCACCCGGTCAATCCAGCGCACCGGAATGATTTCAAGGTGATTCTTCACATTATCGGGAATGTCGGCCAGATCCTTCACGTTTTCTTCAGGAATCATCACTGTCTTGATACCACCGCGATGAGCCGCCAGCAGTTTTTCCTTCAGGCCGCCAATCGCCAAGATTTCACCACGCAGCGTGATCTCGCCCGTCATGGCCACATCGGAACGCACCGGAATACCCGTCAATGCCGAGACCATGGCTGTCGTAATGGCGCCACCCGCCGAAGGACCGTCTTTCGGCGTTGCCCCTTCAGGGAAGTGAACATGCAAATCGCGCTTTTCAAAAGCGGTATTCGGTATGCCCCACTTTTGAGCCCGCGAACGAACCACGGTGCGCGCCGCTTCGACCGACTCTTTCATGACATCGCCCAACGACCCGGTACGCGTTACCACGCCCTTACCCGGCATGTCGGCCACCTCGATGGTCAGCAATTCGCCGCCCACTTCGGTCCAGGCCAGACCAGTGACCTGTCCCACCTTGTTTTCTTTCTCGGCCACGCCAAAGGTATACCGGCGTACACCCAGAAAGTCATTAAGGTTGTCGGAATTGATCAACACATTGACCACCGACACCGGAGAACCGGGCCTGCGACCCCGAACCCGCGCCGAAGCCGGATTGGTTTCCAACGTCTTTTTGACCACTTTACGGCAAATCTTGCTGATTTCGCGCTCTAGCGCCCGCACCCCGGCCTCACGAGTGTAGTAGCGCACGATATCGCGAACGGCAGACTCTTCAAGAGTCATCTCGCCTTCTTGCACGCCATTGTTTTTCATCAGCTTGGGCAACAGGTGATCAAAGGCAATATGCACCTTCTCGTCTTCGGTATAACCCGACAGACGAATCACTTCCATCCGGTCAAGCAAGGCCGGAGGAATATTCAAGGTATTGCTGGTTGCCACGAACATGACGTCCGACAAGTCGAAGTCCACTTCAATGTAGTGGTCTTGGAAAGTATGGTTTTGCTCGGGATCAAGCACCTCGAGCAAGGCCGAGGACGGATCGCCACGGAAATCGGCGCCCATCTTGTCGATTTCATCAAGCAGGAAAAGCGGATTGCGAACACTGACCTTGCTCATGTTCTGCAAGATCTTGCCCGGCATCGATCCGATATAAGTACGGCGGTGGCCCCGAATTTCAGCTTCGTCGCGCACCCCGCCCAACGCCATACGCACAAACTTGCGATTGGTGGCACGCGCAATGGATTGCCCAAGCGAGGTTTTACCGACCCCTGGAGGGCCTACCAGGCACAGGATGGGCGCTTTGAGCTTATCGACGCGCTGCTGTACCGCCAGATACTCGACAATGCGCTCCTTGACTTTCTCAAGCCCGTAATGATCGGCGTCGAGCACTTCTTCGGCATTCGAAATCGAGCTGTTGATACGACTTTTCTTGCGCCATGGCAGGCCAATAAGCGTATCGATGTAATTACGCACAACCGTTGCTTCGGCCGACATCGGCGACATCAGCTTGAGCTTCTTCAGTTCCGAATCGGCCTTTTTCTGCGCTTCCTTGGGCAGTTGCGCCGCGACGATCTTTTTCTCGAGCTCTTCGATGTCGGCACCCTCTTCGCCTTCGCCCAACTCTTTCTGAATGGCCTTGACCTGCTCATTCAAATAGTAATCGCGCTGGCTTTTTTCCATCTGCTTCTTGACACGGCCGCGAATGCGCTTCTCGACCTGAAGAATGTCGATCTCGGCTTCAAGCTGGGACAGCAGGCTTTCGAGACGCTCGGCAGTGGTCACCACCTCGAGCATCGTTTGCTTCTGCTCGAGCTTAAGCGGCAAATGGGCCGAGATGGTGTCGGCCAGGCGGCCGGCATCGTCGATCCCCATCAGCGACGTCAAGATTTCCTGAGGAATTTTTTTATTGAGTTTGACGTATTGCTCGAACTGGGCCACAACGGCACGGCGTAACGCCTCCGCCTCGGCGCCCTGTTCGGCTTCAGGCGCCACGGGGACGACATTGGCCGTAAAGTGCGTTTCGGCGTCGGTCACGCTTTGTATGCGCGCGCGCTGCAGCCCTTCGACCAGCACCTTGACGGTGCCGTCGGGCAACTTGAGCATTTGCAGAATGCTGGCAGCACACCCGATTTCGTACAGATCCTCGGGTGTAGGGTCGTCTTTGCTGGCCGACTTTTGCGCCACCAGCATGATATTGTTGCCGGCTTCCATAGCCAGTTCCAGGGCTTTGATGGAACGAGGACGGCCGACGAATAGAGGAATCACCATGTGCGGAAATACGACCACATCACGCAAAGGCAACAAAGGCAAGTCCATGGGTTCTGAAGAAAGAATCTGGCTCGCAGACATAGTAAGTTCCTTAAAAAACGCTACTTTAGAAACGAAAGGGAAGCTTTAGCCTCCCTTTCGTAGTACTACATACAAATGAATGTAGGGACGATAGCGAAATATTCAAGTCGCAATATCGATAAACCCACATTTCCTAAGGTTATTCAGTGTTCTCAGGCTGCTGCGTCCTTTAATTTAGCTTCGTTCTGTTTTTTTTTATCGGACGACGCGGGTTCCTCATCGGCGTAGATCAGCAACGGAACACCGTCACCATTGATGGCCTTATCGTCCAGCACTACTCGTTTGACGTTTTTCAACGACGGAAGTTCGTACATGGTGCTCAGCAAGGCCTGCTCGACAATCGAGCGCAAGCCGCGCGCCCCGGTACGGCGTTTGAGTGCGCGCCGGGCAATTGCCGTGAGCGCCTGGGGACGAACGTCCAGCTCGACATCTTCCATTTCAAACAATTTCTGAAATTGCTTGATCAGGGAGTTCTTGGGTTCGGTAAGGATACGTACAAGCGTGTCTTCCTCGAGTTCTTCGAGCGTCGCCACAACAGGCAAACGGCCGACCAGTTCGGGAATAAGGCCGAACTTGATCAGATCTTCGGGTTCGACTTCCGCGAAAAGCTCGCCCACGCCGCGCTCGGACTTGGCCCGCACCGACGCCGAAAATCCGATGCCGGACTTCTCAGTACGATTACGAATGACTTTTTCAAGGCCGTCGAACGCACCGCCCACGATGAACAGGATATTGGTCGTGTCAACCTGAACGAAATCCTGGTTGGGATGCTTGCGGCCGCCTTGGGGCGGAACCGATGCGACCGTGCCTTCAATTAACTTAAGCAATGCCTGCTGCACGCCTTCGCCCGACACATCGCGGGTAATGGACGGGTTGTCGGACTTGCGGGAAATCTTGTCGATTTCATCGATGTAAATAATCGCGCGCTGCGCTTTTTCGACATCGTAATTGCAGTTCTGCAGCAACTTCTGAACGATGTTCTCGACGTCTTCGCCCACGTAGCCGGCTTCAGTCAAGGTGGTGGCATCGGCCATAACGAACGGCACATCGAGCATGCGGGCCAGGGTTTGAGCCAGCAAGGTTTTACCCGAGCCAGTAGGCCCGATCAGCAAAATATTGCTCTTGGATAGCTCGACCTCGTCGCCCTTGACTTCACCGTAGCGTATACGCTTGTAGTGGTTATAGACCGCCACAGCCAAATTACGTTTGGGCGTATTTTGCCCGATCACATAGCCGTCAAGAAATGTTTTGATTTCCTGCGGCGTCGGCAATTCGTTACGAACCGCGTCGCGGGCCGCTTCCTGTGTTTCCTCGACGATGATGTCATTGCAAAGATCTATGCACTCGTCACAAATGAACACCGAGGGTCCAGCAATAAGTTTACGAACTTCGTGCTGGCTTTTATTGCAAAACGAACAATGCAACACTTTTTCGTCTGCCGATCCTTTTTTTTCAGGCATAAAACTCTTCGATTGTTCCAGTTGACAGCAATGCAATGAAGCCATTGCCCTGTCGGGTCATAACCGGCGAAAAGACACTGCTTTTCGCCGACCGGCTGGTTACTCTTCGTCGGAACGAGAGACCAGTACTTTATCTACCAAACCATACGATACTGCATCTTCAGCCGACATGAAATTATCGCGTTCTGTGTCCTCTTCGATGCGTTCAATGGACTGGCCGGTATTTTTTGCCAAAATACCGTTCAGCCGCTCGCGCAAGCTGAGAATTTCGCGGGCCTGGATTTGAATGTCGGAGGCCTGCCCCTGCGCACCGCCCGAAGGCTGGTGAATCATGAGACGGGAGTTAGGCAAGGTATACCGCTTGCCCTTGGCCCCGGCCGACAACAAAAACGCGCCCATGCTGGCTGCGATACCCGTGCACAACGTAGAGACGTCGGGCTTCACAAATTGCATGGTGTCGTAAATAGCCAGGCCTGCATACACTGATCCACCCGGCGAATTAATGTAGAGCGAAATATCTTTATCGGGATTTTCAGACTCGAGAAACAGCAACTGCGCCACGACCAGGTTGGCGGACTGGTCATTGACCGGCCCGACAAAGAAAATAACCCGCTCGCGCAGCAAGCGCGAGTAGATGTCGTATGAACGCTCGCCGCGTCCCGATTGCTCTATGACGATAGGCACATAGCCCAGGCCGGTAGGCGCAACCGAGTTCCCACCGTACATTGACGCGTAGTAATCAGTGAATCGCTGCATTTATGCGGTTCCCATTAGTTCATCAAAAGCAACATTTTCATCGGTAACCTGGGCTTTGGACAACACGTATTCAACGACGTTGTCTTCCAGCACGATGGCTTCGATTTCGGAGCGGCGCTGACGGTCGGCCAGGTAGTAGGCAACCACTTGGGCCGGCTCTTCGTAGTTTTGCGCGAATTCTTCGATGCGAGTACGAACCTGTTCTGGCTTGGCTTTGAGGTCGGCACTGCTGACCAGCTCGGACACGAGCAGGCCCAGGCGCACGCGGCGCTCGGATTCGGCGGTAAAGGCGTCGGCCGGGATAGGCATGGAATCGGCGTTAGGCACGCCGCGTTGCTTCAGTTCCTCGCGAGCGGCGGTAACACGGCTCTCGGCATCGCTTTGAACCAGTGCCTTGGGCACATCGAACGTGCATGCTTCGACCAACGCATCCATGACGCTGCTTTTGGTGCGCGCTTGCGAGCGTGCTTTGACTTCGCGCTCGATGTTGGCCCGAACGTCGGCCAGCAGTTTCTCGACGTCGCCTTCCGCCTGCCCCAAGGACTTGGCGAATTCTTCATTTACCTCGGGCAGCACGGCTTCGGCCACTTCCGTCACGGTGATCGTGAACTGGGCGGTTTTACCGGCCACTTCCTTGCCACCGTAATCGGCGGGGAATTCAAGCGGGAATGTCTTGCTTTCGCCCGCTTTCATGCCGCGCACGGCGGTTTCGAATTCGGGCAGCATGCGGCCCTGGCCCAGAACGAACGGGAATTTTTCAGCAGAACCGCCATCAAAAGCCACGCCATCGATCGTGCCGGCAAAATCGAGCGTTACGCGATCGTCGTCTTGAGCGGCGCGGCCGTCACGCGCTTCGTAGGTGGCACGCTGCTTGCGCAGAATGTCGATAGTGCGCTGCACCTCGGCATCGCCCACTTCAACACTGGCGCGCTTGACCTGCAAAGCCGATAAATCGGGAACCGCAACTTCGGGATACACCTCGAACTTGGCGGAAAAAGCCATGACGCCTTCTTCAACACCTTCTGTTTTGGGCTCTAGATCGGGCACGCCGGCGACGCGCAGGTTGCTCGACTCGATTGCCTTGTCGAGCGCGCGACCCACTTCGGCATTGATCACATCGTAGCGGATGCCGGGACCATGGCTGCGCTCGATCATGGCCAAAGGAGCTTTGCCTGGGCGAAAGCCTTGGATCTTGGCGGTACGGGCGACGCGCTTTAGCTGCGACTCGGCCACCGAAACGACCAGATCGACACGGCGCTCCAGGCCGGACAGAGTTTCAACCACGGGCTGCATTAGAGACCTATATAAAAGAGTAATTAAACAAATGAACAGAATATTTTACCGGAAACTTGGGAAGCCCGAAGTAAGCGGTGATTACGACCTTATTGTACGCATACCCGGCCAAGAGCGAAAAGCGGCTTGACGCACACATTCCATCCCTTAGGTTCCTGAAGAACGCAATAATGGCTATGTTACGATTAACCATGGCTTTGTTAAATCGAGCCCCGCCTCCCTACCGCAACGCAGCAGCCCTTAAACAGTTGTTCGGCAGCCAGCGCGTCATGCGCCGCTCTCGTTGCGTACTATCCAGATACAGGTCTACTTGAAAACACGTTTACAAAGCACCCTTACCTCGGGCTTGCTGCGCCTGCTCAGCCGCTTGCCTTATGGCCTTGTCGCCCGGCTTGGAGAAGGAATCGGCACCTTACTCTACCAAATCCCCAGCAAGCGCAAACATATTGTGCAAACCAATCTGCGCCTTTGCTTCCCCGAACACAGCAACAATGATCAAGAGCAATTGGCGAAGCGCTCGTTTCAACATGTGATACGCAGTTTCTTCGAACGAGGAATACAGTGGTATGGCAGCGCCGAACGAATCGGCGCGCTGGTCGAGCTGGACAGTGCGATCGAACTCAAAGACGCGTATGAACAGCCTACTATATTTTTGGGCTTTCATTTCGCCGCGATCGAAGCCGGCTGCATGTTTTACTCCACGCTCCACCCCGTGGCCTCGCTCTATACTCCGATGTCGGATGAAGTCACCGACGACATCGCCTTGCGCCAGCGCGCCCGGTTCGGCACCGACATGATCCCGCGAGGCAGCAGCGCCCGCAACACCCTTAGAGTTTTAAAATCAGGCAAGCCCATTATGCTGGCGGCCGATATGGACTTCGGCCTGCGCGACTCGGTATTTGCACCGTTTTTCGGCGTTCAGGCCTGCACGCTCACTGCCGTATCGCGCCTGGCCCAGCTAAGCGGCGCACGCGTCATACCCTTTGTAGCCGAGGTCAAACCCGGCTACGAGGGTTATAAATTGCGTATATTCGATGCACTTGAAAACTATCCCTCGGGCAATGTCGAACAAGACGCACGCATGATGAATCGCTTTCTTGAAATGCAAATACGAGGCATGCCGGAACAATATTACTGGGTCCACCGGCGCTTCAAGCGCCGCCCTCAGGGCGAGCCGTCCGTCTACTAGTAACTAGGCGTACGCTACGCGGCGAGCGCGCACAAAAAAGGCTCTGCATACGCAGAGCCAATTTATTTTACTTGCTATGGTGCGAACGGAGAGACTCGAACTCTCACACCTCTCGGCGCCAGAACCTAAATCTGGTGCGTCTACCAATTCCGCCACGTTCGCTACAGGCAAGCTCGCTACTATAACTCGATTTATTCCGCCGTGCAAATACGCGGCGCAAGTCCCCGTTTATTTGCACGCACGCCAGGCCTCACATCCGCGTCCCATAAAAAAAATACCGATAAATCGCCGAGGCTTGCTAAAATTATTTCCTAACATCGACTCGTCTCTTTCATGAACCCAAGACTGAACGCGCTTCATCCCTACCCCTTCGCGAAACTACGCGCCTTGCTGGCGCAGGCCAAAACTCCTCCGCCCGGTTTAACCCCCATCAATCTGTCTATTGGCGAGCCCAAGCACGCGGCCTCCCCCCTTATTACTCAAGCCATGCAACATGCCATGGAAGGGCTGTCGGTGTATCCGCCCACAAAAGGCGATGCACGCTTGCGCAGCACCATTGCCGACTGGATAGCGCGTCGTTACGGCATTTCACGCCCCGACCCGGAAACCCAGGTCTTGCCCGCCCTGGGGTCGCGCGAAGCCTTGTTTGCCTTTGCTCAGACGGTCATCGACCCCGATGCCGGCGCCCTCGTGGTCTGCCCCAATCCGTTTTATCAAATCTACGAAGGCGCGGCCTTGCTGGCTGGCGCTCAGCCTTACTTTATCAATGCCCGCGCCGAACGAAACTTCGGTTATGACTGGGGCTCCGTCCCGGCCGAGGTCTGGCAAAAAACACAACTTTTGTTTGTCTGCACGCCGGGAAATCCGGCAGGCAACGTCATGGCGCTGGACGACTGGAAAACGCTTTTTGCGCTCTCGGATACGTATGGCTTCGTCATCGCCGCCGATGAGTGTTATTCGGAAATCTATTTTGACGAGACGAACAAGCCTCTTGGCGCGCTGCAAGCCGCCGAGCTGCTTGAGCGCCGGGACTACCGCTCGCTGATCTGCTTTTCCAGCCTGTCCAAACGCTCGAACGTGCCGGGCATGCGCTCCGGCTTTGTCGCCGGCGACGCGGCGCTGATCGAACGGTTCCTGCTCTATCGCACTTACCATGGCAGCGCCATGAGTCCGGTCGTATCGCAGGCCAGCGCCGTGGCCTGGAATGATGAAGCCCATGTCATCGAAAATCGCCAACTGTATCGAGAAAAGTTCGAGGCGGTTATCCCTTTGCTTGAGCCGGTGCTGAATGTCTCTTGGCCAGAAGCCGGCTTTTATTTATGGGCGCAAACTCCCGCATCCGACATCGATTTCGTCCGTGAACTATACGGCGCAACCGCCGTAACCGTGTTGCCGGGCAGTTTCCTGGCACGCGAAGCACATGGCGTTAATCCAGGTGAAAACCGCATTCGCATCGCCCTGGTCGCTCCCAAGGAACAATGCATTGAAGCGGCTCTGCGCATTCAACAATTCCTGAAATAATTTTCACTCACCAACCACATAAATTATGACTCTCGACCTGCAACGCACTATCGAACAAGCTTGGGAAAACCGCTACGAAATCAGTCCGGAGACAGGGAGTTCGCCCATACGCGACGCGGTGCGGCACACGCTCGAGGCCCTGGACACAGGCACACTGCGTGTTGCGGAGAAAACAAATGGCGACTGGGTGGTTCATCAGTGGATAAAAAAAGCCGTGCTGCTGTCCTTCCGCCTGGAAAACAATCATGTCATGGGCCAGGCTCCGGCACAGTACTACGACAAAGTCGCGCTTAAATTTGACGACTATGCCGAGCAGGATTTTGCCAACGCCGGTTTCCGCGTCGTTCCGCCCGCCGTGGCACGCAAGGGCAGCTACATTGGCAAGAACGTGGTCCTGATGCCCTCCTACGTCAACATCGGCGCCTATGTCGACGAAGGCAGCATGATCGATACCTGGGCCACCGTCGGCTCTTGCGCCCAGATCGGCAAGAATGTGCACTTGTCAGGCGGCGTCGGCATCGGCGGCGTGCTCGAGCCTTTACAGGCCAACCCCACCATCATCGAAGACAACTGCTTTATTGGCGCGCGTTCCGAAATAGTCGAAGGCGTAATCGTCGAAGAAAACTCCGTGCTGGCAATGGGCGTCTTCCTTTCACAAAGCACCAAGATCTACGACCGATCCTCCGGCTCAATCAGCTACGGGCGCATCCCTTCAGGCTCGGTCGTCGTACCCGGCTCACTGCCCTCGAACGACGGTTCGCACAGCCTGGCCTGCGCCGTGATTGTGAAGCGGGTGGACGCCCAAACCCGCTCCAAAACCAGCGTCAACGATTTATTGAGAGCCTGATGTCCGAATCCGCCGTACTGCAACTTGCCAAAGACCTGATCGCACGCCAATCGGTAACGCCGCTCGATGGCGACTGCCAGCAAAAGCTGGTTCAGCAACTGGCCCCCTCGGGCTTCCAGTGCGAAACCCTGGTGTTTGGCGAGGTCACCAATTTATGGGCCCGACGCGGCCAGACGGCGCCGCTCGTCGTGTTTGCCGGTCATACCGATGTCGTCCCTACCGGACCGCTGGATCAATGGCAGAGCGATCCGTTCACCCCCACCGAACGCGACGGCAATCTATACGGGCGCGGTGCGGCCGACATGAAAAGCTCAATTGCCGCGTTTGTGGTGGCTGCCCAGGAGTTTGTGGCGGCACACCCCGACCATGGCGGCTCGATCGGCTTGCTGATTACCTCCGACGAAGAAGGCCCTTCGGTCAACGGTACCGTCAAGGTCTGCGAGGCGCTAACGCTTCGCGGCGAAAAACTCGACTACTGCATCGTGGGGGAACCCACCTCGGTCAGGCAACTGGGCGACACCGTAAAGAACGGCCGGCGCGGTTCGTTATCGGGCCGGCTGACCATCAAGGGCAAACAAGGCCATGTCGCCTACCCTCATCTGGCCCGCAATCCCATCCATTTATTGGCGCCGGCGCTATCAGAACTCGCCCAGGAAAAATGGGATGACGGCAACGAGTACTTTCCCGCGACCACCTTTCAGGTGTCCAACCTGCATGCCGGCACGGGTGCGACCAATGTCGTGCCGGGAGTGGCCGTGCTGGACTTCAACTTCCGCTTTGCCACCGCCAGCACGCCCGCGGCGCTGCAAGAGCGCGTGGTCGGTATTTTGACCCGGCACCAGCTTGAGTTCGATCTGACCTGGACGCTGGGAGGGGAACCCTTCCTGACCCCAAAAGGCCGCTTAAGCCAGGCGCTAAGCCTGGCCATTCAAACGGAAACCGGCATTGCCACAGAGCTGTCCACCACCGGCGGCACGTCCGATGGCCGCTTCATTGCTAAAATATGCCCTGAGGTCATCGAGTGCGGCCCGATCAACGCCAGCATTCATCAGGTCAATGAGCACATACGCATTGACTCTCTTGAGCCGTTAAAGAATATTTACCGCCGCACCCTGGAAAACCTGCTGTTGGGCTAGATCCGCCCGCAACCTCGATTATGATGTCAGGTCGGGAAGGCAGGCATCCCCTATTCTTCGTTGACGCCTGCCGCGTGCCCCGCCCGGGCCCCTCTTTTATTTATTTTTGTTGGAGCTGGCATGATCGACTCTGCTTATCACGAACTACACACTTTGCGCGACTTGCTGCGCTATGCCGTCAGCCAATTCAACGCGTCCAAACTGTCCTTCGGACACGGCAGCGACAACGCCTGGGACGAAGCCGTCTACTTATTGCTGCATACCCTGCACTTGCCGCTCGACACTCTGGAACCGTTTCTCGACGCCCGCGTGCTTCCCGAAGAACGCGAACGCTTTCTTAAAATGGTGGAGCGCCGCAAAATAGAGCGCGTACCGGCGGCCTACCTGACCGGCGAAGCCTGGTTGCAAGGCCATCGGTTTTCAGTGGATCAACGGGTTATTGTGCCCCGTTCCCCCATTTCCGAACTGCTGGCCGAAGACTTGGCGCCCTGGGTCGCCGACCCCGATGCCGTCGACTTCGTGCTGGACTTATGCACCGGCTCAGGCTGCCTGGCGGTCTTGGCGGCGCTGTCGTTTCCCAATGCGCAAGTCGACGCCGTCGACCTGTCGGAGCATGCGCTTGAAGTGGCCGACGAGAACATCGAACAGTTCGGTCTTGATGGCCGCGTCACCAGTCATCGCAGCGACTTGTTCGAACAGCTTCCAGCCTGTGAGTACAACGTCATCGTCTGCAACCCGCCATACGTCAACAACCACTCCATGGAAGCTCTGCCGGCCGAATACCGCCATGAGCCCACCATGGCGCTGGCCGGCGGCGAAGACGGCATGGACCTGATCCGCCGCCTGCTGCGCGACGCCCCCAATTTCATGGCCCCCGATGGCGTTTTGGTGCTGGAGATCGGCCACGAATACGAAAATTTCCTGGCCGCCTTTCCCGAGCTGGAGCCTGTCTGGCTTAGTACGGCCAACACCGAAGACCAAATCCTGCTCTTGACCCGGGATCAGTTGGCATCGTGATTCGCGCTACAGGCTTAACTTTACGGCGGGGCTCCAAAGTCCTGCTGGATGAAACCGATTTTGTCATCAACCCGGGCGAGCGCGTCGGCATCGTTGGAAAGAACGGTGCGGGCAAATCGACGCTTTTTGCCCTGATCCAGGGCTCGCTCGACCTGGACGCCGGCACGCTGTCCATCCCACCCTCGTGGCGCATTGCCAGCGTCGAACAGCAGATCAGCCACAACGACCTGCCTGCGCGCGAGTTCGTCATTGACGGCGACACGCACTTGCGGACCCTACAAGCCCAGCGCGCGGCCACGCCCGATAGCGACGGCCACCGCATTGCCGAGCTGGAGCTGGCCTTGATCGAGGCCGACGCCTGGAGCGCCCCATCCAGGGCGGAACAGCTCCTGGCCGGCCTGGGTTTTACGCCGGACCAATGGATGAGCCCGGTCAACAGCTTCTCGGGCGGCTGGCAAATGCGCCTGGCGCTGGCCCGCGCACTGATGGCGCCGTCCGAGCTGCTCTTGCTCGACGAGCCCACCAACCACCTGGACCTGGACGCCATGCTCTGGCTGGAACGCTGGCTGGGCGCTTACCAGGGCACGGTACTGCTGATTTCGCATGACACGGAGTTTCTGGATGCCGTCGCCAAAATCATCTTGCATTTCGACCACGCCAAACTGGTGCGCTATCGCGGCGGGTACGAAGACTTCCTGACGCAGCGCGCCGAGCGCCTGCGCCAAACCTCGCTGGCCTGGGACAGGCAAAACCGCGAAACGGCCCGCCTGCAAAGTTTTATCGATCGCTTCAAAGCCAAAGCGACCAAAGCCAAACAGGCCCAAAGCCGGGTCAAGGCGCTCGCCCGCATGGAAGCGCTGGCCCCCTTGCAGGCCGAAGCCGGCATCGATATCCGGATCCCGACGCCGGAAAGCATGCCCGACCCCTTGCTGGTGCTGGATAAGGTCACCACCGGCTACCCTTTGCCCAACGGCGAATCCAAAGCCGTTCTGAAAAACATTACCTTGATGGTGCGCGGCGGCAGCCGCATCGGCGTCCTGGGCGTTAACGGCGCGGGTAAAAGCACGCTGATCAAAACCCTGGCTCAGGAGCTTGCGCCGCTGGCGGGCGAACGGCGCGCCTCCAAAGGACTGGAGATCGGTTATTTTGCCCAGCACCAGCTCGACATGCTGGATCTGGACGCCACGCCATTACAGCATCTGCTGCGTCTGGCGCCGCAAACCCGCGAGCAGGAACTGCGCAATTACCTGGGCGGCTTTGGCTTTAGCGGCGACACGGTAAACAGCAAGATAGCCCCCATGTCCGGCGGCGAAAAAGCACGTCTGGCGCTGTCGCTGATTGTCTGGCAAAAGCCCAACTTGCTGCTGCTGGATGAGCCCAGCAACCACCTTGACGTGGACACGCGCGAAGCGCTGGCGACCGCCCTGGCTGAATTTGCCGGCAGCGTCCTGCTTGTGTCGCACGACCGGCATCTGCTGCGCACCACGGTCGACGACTTCTGGATCGTCGCCGACGGCATGGTTCATGAGTTCGATGGCGACCTTGAAGACTATCGCGAATGGCTCAACACCCGCGCCGCCAACGCGCGCGCTGAAGCGCGCAGCGACGCCCTGTCGACCAATCCCGACACCGATGCCTCGACACTCGATCGCAAGGCGCAACGCCGCTTTGAAGCCGAAGAGCGGCAACGCCTGGCCACGCTGCGCAAGCCGCTGGAAAAGAAAGTGCATAAAATCGAAACCGATATGGAACATGCCCGAGAGCGATTGCATGCGCTCGACCAGCTTATCGCCGACCCCGATTTTTATTCCGAGGCCCGTCGCAGCGAACGCCTGAAAGTGCTTAGCGAACATGGCGAACTGACGAAAAAAACGAACGAACTCGAGGAGCAATGGCTGCACTTGCAAGAAGAGCTTGAAGCGCTCTGATTCCCCTTCCGACCAACCGCGAACCGTGTCGGCACAAAACACCCATATATGCATTATGCGTATAACCTAATATCTTTATATTCGTTTTCAACTAAAGGTCTGCGCCCATAGAATAGACGGCAATATCAACTGAATCGAAGCCACTATTCATGAGCCGCCTTACTATCCAAACCGCTGAAACCGCCCACGCCGACGCGAAAGAACGCCTGCAGGCCGCACAAAAAGCCAACGGCTTCCTGCCCAATTTAATTGGGGTGCTGGCCAATGCGCCAACGGCGCTGGAAACCTATCAAGTGGTGGGCGCCATCAACGGACGCACCAGCCTGTCCGCGGCCGAACGGGAAGTCATCCAGATTACCGCCGCCACACGCAATGGCTGCGGCTTTTGCGTGGCCGGCCATACCGCCATTGCCCGCAAAAAACTGGCCATGCCCGAAGACATCATCGAAGCCTTGCGCGGCACTCAGGCCCTGAGCGACCCCAAGCTCAATGCGCTGGCCGAGTTTACGCTGGCCGTCATCGAACAGAAGGGCCAGGTTTCCGACGAAGAACTGAACGATTTCCAGGCCGCCGGCTACAGCCAGCAACACGCACTGGAAGTCGTGCTGGGCGTAAGCCTGGCAACGTTATGCAACTTCGCCAACAACCTGGCCAAAACGCCAATCAATAAAGAGCTGCAGGCATTCGCTTAACGCCCTCAGCCCAACCCGAACTTAGCCTCGTCACCCTTAAAGGAAAAGCCGCTGTGAGCGAATCCGGCCCTAGCCCCCTTATCGCGTCTGTTGCAGCACAAATCAAAGCCGAACTGGCGCCTCTGACCTTGTCCATTGATCAGCAAGGCGTCTACCCGGCCGATTATCTGCGCAAGCTCGGAGCGCTGGGCGGCTTTGGCGCAAGCGTGCCGGTGCACAGCGGCGGCTCGGGCCTTGGCCTTGATGTCCAGATCGAAATCACCACCCAGGTAGGACGCGAATGCGGCTCCACCGCCTTCTTGGTCTGGTGCCAATCAAGCTGCGCCTGGTATTTACAGCACTCGCCCAACCCAGCGGTTCGCGAGCGGTATCTGAAACCGGTGGCGGAAGGCCGATTGCTGGCCGGCACCGGCATGTCCAATGCGGTCAAGCACCTGTCCGGCATCGAGAAAATACACTTGAATGCACGGCGCGAGGGCGACAGCTACATTCTCAATGGCTCTCTGCCATGGGTTTCCAATGTCGGCGAGGACCACCTGGCCATTGTGGCCGCCGCCGTCGAAGGCGAAGGCTATGTGATGCTGGCCGTGCACGGCAGCGCCAGCGGCCTGAGCCTGCACCCCTGCCCGGAATTTTCAGCCCTGGAAGGCACCCGTACGCTGAACTTGCGCTTTAAAGACGTGGCCGTGCCTGCAAGCGACGTGCTGGCCCATCCCGATCAGTTTTCGCTTTTCTTTAAACGCATCAAGCCCGGATTCGTACTGGGCCAGACAGGCATGGGCTTTGGCGTCATCGAAGGCTGCCTGAAAACCATACGTGAAAGCAATGTCAGCACAGCGCATGTCAATGTCTTCCTGGACGACCAGGGCAGCGACCTGGAAGCTGAACTGCTGGCACTGCAAGCGCAAGCGGCCACCCTGGCCTCGCAAGCGCAAAACGGCAATGCGCCGGTGCTCGAGGCACTGAAGCTGCGCGCCAGCACATCCGAGCTTGCGCTGCGCGCCGCGAATTCCGCGGTGCTACACGCCGGCGCCAAAGGTTATTTGATCCGCCACCCGGCCCAGCGCCGCTTGCGCGAGGCCGTCTTCGTGGCCATCGTCACCCCCGCACTGAAACATTTGCGCAAGGAAATTCACGATCTTGAGCAGGCTCGCTCCCTCGCCCCGGCCGCCACACGCCAGGCGAGCGCGCCGGTCGCCTACCAAACCGAGGCGGCCTGATGAAGCAATGGATGTGCGGCCCCTGCGGGCTCATCTACGATGAGGCGCTTGGCATGCCTGAAGAAGGCATCGCTCCGGGAACTCCTTTTGAAGCCATTCCCGACGACTGGGCCTGCCCCGACTGCGGCGTGACCAAAGCCGATTTCTTCCTGATTCCCGACTGACCGCCTATGACAACCGCCGCCATCGACCGCCCCATTGTGCTGGGCGCGCAAGGGATCCAGCTTAGCTACACGCGTCCCCATCAAACGCCCAACACCGTCTTGCGCGATTTTTCGCTGTATCTGGCGGCTGGCGAAGTGGTCGCCATACTGGGCCCCAGCGGCGTCGGAAAATCGTCATTGCTGCGCGTTCTGGCCGGCTTGCAAACCGCCGACACGGGCACGGTCCATGTGAAAGGCGAACTGCTGCGCGGACCGCATCCGCGATTAAGCTTCGTTTTCCAGGACCCCAGCCTGCTCCCTTGGCTGACCCTGGAAGAAAACGTCGGTTTCGGACTGGACTTTACCCACCAACCCAACATCGGTAAAACGGAAAAACAAAAACGCATCGACGCGGCCATCGCTGAAGTGGATTTGCAGCACGCCAAAGAACGCTACCCCAGCGAACTGTCCGGAGGCATGGCGCAGCGCACCGCTCTGGCTCGCAGCCTGGCCCGGCAACCGGAAATTCTACTGCTGGACGAACCCTTCAGCGCCCTGGACGAGATCACGCGCGGCGAAATGCAAACGCTGTTGCTGCAAATCACGGCCAAACACCAGACCTCGGCGGTTTTAGTGACCCACGATATCGACGAAGCGCTGACCGTGGCCGACCGAATTGTATTGATCGGCCAGTCGCCCGGACGCCTGATCGGCCAATGGTCTATTGCTCAGGCACACCCGCGCGACACCGTCTCGCCCGACCTGACAGCCCTGCGCGTTCAAATCATGCAGGCGCTGCGCGAATCCCGTCACGCTCAAGCTTGTTCCAACCCGGTCCACTCCTGATCCCATCACTTTTTTCAAGACCACCCCCCATGAAAACGCCTGCCACATCAAGCACCACCGTCGAAGCCCGTCGCCAATTCCTGAAGCTGTCGGGGCTGTTTACGGCCATGGGCGCCTTGCCCTTGCTGCAGATGCACAAGCAGGCCAGGGCCGCCGAACCGAATGCTCCGCTGCGCATCGGCTACCTGCCTATTACGGACGCGACGCCCCTGCTGGTGGCGCATCACAATCAGCTTTTCCAGGCACAAGGCCTGGAGGTTGAAAAACCGCGCTTATTTCGCAGTTGGGCCCAAATCGTCGAAGCCTTTCTGGCGGGCCAGGTCAATGCCGTGCATCTGCTCTCGCCCATGACCGTCTGGGCGCGCTATGGCAGCCAGTCGCGCGCCAAAGTCGTCGCCTGGAACCACATGTCGGGCTCGGGCCTGACCGTGCAACACCACATCAACCGCATCGACGACCTGGGCGGAACGACGGTCGCCATTCCGTTCTGGTATTCCCTGCATAACATCGTCTTGCAGCACTTGCTCAAAAGCAAAGGCCTGGAACCCATCAGCGACGGCAACCCCGGCCCCAAACAAGTCAAGCTGGTCGTCATGGCGCCGTCCGACATGGTGCCGGCGCTGGCCAACAAGCAAATCGCCGGCTATATCGTGGCCGAACCGTTTAACGCCTCAGCCGAAGTGCTGAAGATCGGCAAAATCCTGCGCTTCACCGGCGACGTATGGAAGGACCATGCCTGCTGCGTCGTGCTCATGCACGAACAAGACCTGGAACAGCGCCCCGAATGGACGCAAAAAGTCGTCAACGGCCTGGTTCAGGCCCAGGCCTGGATTCAGGACAACCGCGAGGAAACCGCCCGCATCCTGTCCAAGGACAATCCGCAGCGCTACACCCCGCACTCTTATGAAGCGCTCTCCCAGGTTCTGCAGCCCGAACTGATGAACACCGAACTCTATGAAGCCTCGGGCGCCATCGTGAACGCCGACTGGAAGGAAAAGCGCATCGATTTCCAGCCTTACCCCTTCCCCAGCTACACCGAAGAGCTGATCCGAAAACTCAAGACCACCGTGGTGTCGGGCCGGAATGACTTCCTGCAGGCTCTGGATCCGGCTTTCGTCGCTCGTGATCTGGTCGACGACCGATTTGTGAAGAAAGCCATACTCGACATGGACGGCCTAGCCAAATTCGGCCTGCCCGCATCGTTCTCCCGCCAGGAAACGATTACCACCTAACCCCAGCCGCGACCTGCCATGAACAGAACCTTGAAGCCGATTCGACCCAGTACACGACTGGCGCTCAGCGCAGCCGGATTGTGCTCGCTGGTAGTGCTATGGGGATTGGGCGCCCTTTGGCTGCAGCAAAGCATTGCCCTGGCCGATTTGCTTAGCCCGCGCCAAACATTTGAAAGCCTGTACGAACTACTCGTTCAAAATCAATTAACGATGCATGCGGTAACCAGCCTAAAGCGCGTGCTGGTCGGGTTAGGGCTTGCGTTAATCCTGGGCGTGCCGATCGGCTTGGCGGTCGGCGCCTCGCGCGCGCTTGAGAACAGCACCAGCAGCGCCTTTCAGTTCTTGCGCATGATCTCTCCGCTATCCTGGATGCCCATTGCCGTGATGGTATTCGGCATTGGCGATGCGCCGATCTACTTTCTGCTGACGTTTGCCGCCGTGTGGCCGATTATTCTGAATACGGCTGCCGGAGTGCGGCAGCTTGATCCCAAATGGCTGATGCTGGCCAAAAGCCTCAGCGCCACACGACGCGAAGTGCTGTTCAAAATCGTCATGCCGGGCATTCTGGGCCATGTATTAACGGGAGTTCGCCTGGCCATAGGCATTATCTGGATTGTATTGGTGCCCTGTGAAATGCTGGGGGTCAGTTCCGGACTGGGCTATTTTATTCTGGACACCCGCGACCGCATGGCCTATTCGGAACTGATGGCGGTCATCGTCCTGATCGGCGCACTGGGCTTCTTGCTCGACGGCATGGCGCAAAAGCTGTATCAGTACTGGACACGCAGCCCCGGCAAGGCCTGATCGAACCGCCACAGCGCATACGGCGCGCACAGGATAAAGCAACAGCCTTATACAACGCCGTTATACAACGCCGGTTTCGGCACCCTGAACGACAGCGGTGCCATGTTCGACCTTGAATCAAGGTCGAACATGGCACCGCCGCTTCATCAAACGCTGTTTGGCGTCAACCCGTGGTGATATCCAGCTTGGCGATGCCCAGCGCCAGTGTTTTGGCGCCCACCTCGCGAAACTGGATTTGCGCCTGCGAGTCTTGACCCATACCGCTTAGGCCAATAATCGTGCCATCGCCGAACTTGGCATGACGCACCCCCTGGCCGATGCGAAAGTGCTGCTCGCCCACCGTAACACCGGTTGTCAAGCTACGCGCCGCGCGCGGCGCCGCCGCACCGCCGGCGGACGGCCGGGCGTAAGCGTCGCTACGCCGATACGCGCCGCCGCTCCAGGCGCTATCGGCAGGGGCAACCCGCCCTTCCTTGGGCGTAAGCCACTTCAAATGCTCGGCCGGGATTTCATCCAGGAAACGCGAACGCATGGCATAACGTGTCTTGCCATGCAACATCCGGCTTTGCGCCAGCGTCAGATACAGCCGTTCGCGCGCACGGGTAATGGCCACATACATCAGCCGGCGTTCCTCTTCCAGCCCGGACTGCTCAAGCAAGCTGTTTTCATGAGGAAACAAGCCCTCTTCGACACCGGTGATAAAAACCGAATCGAACTCCAGCCCCTTGGCCGCGTGCACCGTCATCAACTGGACGGCATCTTGCCCCGCCTGCGCCTGGTTATCACCCGCCTCAAGCGAGGCATGCGACAAGAACGCTGCCAGCGGCGACATGGTCTGCTCGCCAAAAGGCGAATCAAGATCAGTCGCCTGTACACCGGGCTCAATCGCCGAATCGTCGGACGATAAGGCGCGAGCGCCGTCCACCATACGCCCGGCAGGCAGGCCTTCGAAGTTTTCTTCGGCGGAAAAAACGGCCGCGGCGTTGACCAGCTCTTGCAAGTTTTCAAGCCGGTCGGCGCCTTCGCGCTCGCCCTGGTAATGCGTGCGCAAACCGCTATGATGAATCACATGCTCGATCAGCTCGGGCAAGGATAGTATCTGCGCCTCATGAGCCATTTGCTGCACCAATTCGGCAAATTTGGCCAGATTGGTTCCGCCTTTGCCCGACATCAGCGGCACGGCCCGATACAAACTGCTATTGTTCTGACGCGCCAGGTCGGCCAGTTGCTCTAGCGTGCGTGCGCCGATGCCGCGTGCGGGAAAATTCACCACGCGCGACCACGAGGTATCGTCGTGCACGTTGTCCATCAAGCGCAAATACGCCAGCGCATGCTTGACTTCCTGACGCTCGAAAAAGCGCAAACCGCCATAGACCTTGTAAGGAATGCCGGACGAAAACAAGCTGTGCTCGATGACCCGCGATTGCGCATTGCTGCGATAAAGCACGGCTATTTCGCGGCGCTCGCGCCCGTCATTGATCAGCGCTTTGATTTCGTCGACGATCCACTGCGCTTCGAGCAAATCGGAAGGCTGCTCGGTGACGCGCACGGGTTCGCCCACGCCCTGCTCGGTCCACAGGTTTTTACCCAGACGAGCCGAGTTATGCGCAATCAGCGCATTGGCTGAATCCAGAATATGGCCGTAAGAGCGGTAGTTCTGCTCTAGCCGTATGACGGTGCCGTGGGCATAATCGCGCTCGAATTCCGCCATATTGCCCACATTCGCCCCGCGAAACGCATAAATGGACTGGTCGTCGTCGCCCACCGCAAAAATCGATGCGCCACCGCCCGCCAGCACTTTAAGCCATTTGTATTGCAGCGTATTGGTGTCTTGAAACTCATCGACCAGAATATGCTGGAAACGGCGCTGATAATGTTCGCGTATGGGCGCGTTGCGCAACAGCAGTTCATAAGCACGCAGTAACAGTTCGGCAAAATCCACCACACCCTCGCGTTCGCACTGGGCCTTGTACAACTGATAAATTTCGATCAGGCGGCGCCGATGCGGATCACTGGGATCCAGGTTCTCGGGGCGCTTGCCTTCCTCTTTGGAGGCGTTGATGAACCGCTGCACGTCACGCGGAGGGAATTTTTCGTCGTCGATGCCGGCGCCCTTGATCAGGCGCTTGATCGCCGCCAATTGATCGGCGGTGTCGAGAATTTGAAACGTTTGCGACAGGCCCGCATCGCGGTAGTGGGCACGCAACAACCGGTTGCACAAGCCGTGGAACGTGCCCACCCACAAACCACGGGTGTTGATAGGCAGCAGACTGGACAAGCGCGTGAGCATCTCACGCGCCGATTTATTGGTGAACGTAACAGCCAGCAGCCCAAATGGACTGGCCTGACTGGTTTGAATCAGCCAGGCCATTCGGGTCGTCAGCACTCGGGTCTTGCCGCTCCCCGCCCCGGCCAGTACTAGCGCATGTTGGGGGGGGAGGGTTACCGCGGCTTGTTGTTCAGGGTTGAGCTGATCGATCATGCCGCGTAGCGGCGCAACCGGTAAGCAAACTGCTCAAGGCTTTCTATGCCGCTTTGCTGGGCACGCTGACACCAGGCTTGCAAATCGCTTAGCAACTGTTCGCTACTGGAGCTGGAGCTTTCCCAAAGACGGGTCAGTTCGTTACGCATTTGCACCAAGGTGGACAACGACTGGTTGGTCGCCAGGATGCTGTCGCGCTCGGCGCGCTCGGCCGGGTTCAGCGCTTCGTCGGGACTGGAGAGCCAGTCTTTGGCGCGGCTAAGCAAAGACCAATTGCAATCGGCGCTGCCTTCCTTGCGCAAAGGCTTGAGCTTCGCAAGCTCGTCCGAGGCCGCTCTTTTGAGCAGATCGGTGTAGCGCGCCAGGATTTCGTAGCGATGCAGGATGACGCCCTCAAGGGTTTGCGAGCTGACCGCCGCCGTCGAGGCGGGCTCGAGTTTAAGCTTGGGCGCGACACGACGCACGGTAGCCAGACCGAAGGTACGCAGAATCTGGATATAGGCCCAGCCGATATCGAATTCCCACCACTTGGCCGAAAACTTGGCCGACGTACCGTAAGCATGGTGATTATTGTGGAGTTCTTCGCCGCCGATAATAATGCCCCATGGAATGACGTTCGTGCTGGTATCCGGGCTGGCGTAGTTGCGATAGCCCCAGAAGTGACCAATGCCGTTGACGACGCCGGCCGCCCAGAAAGGAATCCAGGCCATTTGCACGGCCCAGACCGTCAGGCCCAGCATGCCGAACAGCGCCACATCGATAATAAGCATGATCGACACGCCAAGAACACTGTGGCGCGTATAAAGATTTCTTTCGAGCCAGTCGTCGGGCGTGCCGTGACCGAAACGCTTGAGCGTTTCAGGAATGGAAGCCTCTTGACGATACAGCTCGGCGCCGCGGAAAAACACCTTGCCAATACCGAAAATAATCGGCGAATGGGGGTCGCCCTCGCGTTCGCATTTAGCATGGTGCTTGCGGTGAATGGCAACCCATTCCTTGGTGACCATACCTGTGGTCAGCCATAGCCAGAAGCGGAAAAAATGCATGACCGCCGGATGGAGATCCAGTCCGCGGTGGGTTTGGCTGCGGTGCAGAAATATCGTGACCCCAAGGATCGTGATGTGCGTAAGCGCCAAGGCAACAAGAGCCACTTGCCACCATGAATACTGTAGCAAACCACCCGCAAGAAAAGAATATATATAGTCCATAAACCTGATGAGGTCCTTCGTTGAAGACAAGGAAAGTTTAGCTTACTTGACCACGTTATGACAGGGTTATTGCAAATTAGTTCTTGAGTTAAATCAAGGACTAACCAAGATTTTCGGCTTAGGGGCGCCACAAAAAGCGCCCCTATGGCCTTTACCTGCTACTCCGCCGCAACATCCTTGCTTTCATCCGAATCGGCCTCGGGGGCATCTACGGCCTCTACAGCGACCTTTTCGGCCGCCGAAGGCTTGGCGCGTTCGAGTACGGCGGCAAAAAAGCCATCTGTGCCGTGCCGATCCGGCCGCATGGACAAATAAGGGCCTTCCAGTGTTAGATTTTCGCAACGATCCAGAATGATTTTGCTGGCATCTAGCAGCTTAAATTCAGGATTTACCGCCAAAAATGCCTCAATTTGCTGCTCGTTCTCTTCGGGCAGCACACTGCACGTGGCATACACCAGCCGTCCGCCCGGCATGACGCAGCGCGACGCCTGCGCCAGAATGCGGGCCTGAATCTGAATCAGTTCGGCGATCGACTCGGGATGCTGACGCCACTTCAGGTCGGGATTGCGCCGCAGCGTTCCCAAGCCGCTGCAAGGCGCGTCGATCAGTACGCGATGGGCCTTGCCCCTTAAACGTTTTACGCGCTGATCGTTATCGGGGCTAATGACCACAGGAACGATATTCTGCAAACCGCTGCGCGCGAACCGAGGCTTGGCCCGGGCCAGCCGCGCCGCCGAGACGTCAAACGCATAGAGGCGGCCTGTGGAGCGCATCATCGCCCCTAGAAGCAGCGTCTTGCCGCCTGCGCCGGCGCAATAATCAATGACCATTTCACCGCGCTTGGCGCCCACCAGAGCCGTCAGAATTTGGCTGCCCTCGTCCTGGACTTCGATTTCGCCCTTTTCAAACATGGGCCAGCGATTGATAGGCGGACGCCCTTGCAGGCGTATGCCCCACGGCGAATACGGCGTTGGCTGGGGGTCGAACCGCTGGGCACCGTCGCGCAAGATTTTAAGCATGTCATTGCGCTCGACCTTCATGGGGTTGACGCGCACATCCAGCGGCGCCGGCGTGTTCAAGGCATCGACCAGCGCGTCCGCATCGTCCAGTTGGGAAAACCGCTCGTCGAGCCAATCGGGCAGGCTGGCGCGCACGGCGCGCGACAAGCTGCTCAGATTGATTTTTTTGACGTGAGCCAGCCACTCCTGTTCGGTTTCGCTTAAACCGGCGTCCAGCACTTCCTTGCTGAACACCGAAGCCAGCCCCAGTATGGCCAGCCGGCGAGCCGCCGGGCCGGAACCGCTTTCGGCAAACTGACGGTAGCGGCGCAAATGCCGCAAGACGTCGAACATGCCTTCGGCCAGCTCGCTGCGATCGCGCGAGCCCAGCTTGGGATGGGCGCGCAACCAGCGCGACAACACCGCATCGGCCGGATGCTCCCATTGCAAGACCTCGCCCAGCACGCTGCGCACCTGCTCGATGCGCACCGCGGACATCACATAAGGCTTGGCGCCGGTGGCGGGCGCCCTTTTCGTTTCGGCACGTTTGTCTTTGTCGTTGGACCACGCGCGCGCGGGCCGGGCGCGTCGGGTATTTTCTGTGTTATTCATTTCCTGCCTTAATTGACTCGGCGCACTCTGACGCCATAAAGAACGCGCGACTGGCGACGCCTTCTACTTTCACACGCTGCATCGCGTCCAGCGAAACCCGCTTTTCAGCCAGCCACTGCGTCACCTTCGCATAAAGATGATGTTCAACCTGCAATACCCGGGCGGCTAGGCTTTCAGGCGTATCGCCTTGAACGACAGGCACCGCGCCCTGGGCCACGACGGGGCCGTGATCTAAAACGGGGGTAACAAAATGGATCGTGCAGCCATGCCATTGCACCCCGGTTGCCAGCGCCTGCTGATGCGTGTGCAAACCAGGAAAAGCCGGCAACAACGACGGATGAATATTAATAAGCCGCCCATTGAATCGCTCTACGAATCCGACGGTCAGCACACGCATGAAACCTGCCAGCAATACATAGTCGGGCTGATACGTATCGATGACCTGCGCCAGAGCCTGATCGAACTCGTCGCGTGACGCGTAATCGCGATGCGGCACTAGTTTAGCCTCAATCCCCTGTTCGCGCGCCCAGTCCAGCCCCGACGCATCGGCACGATTGGCAATAACGGCGCAAATCCGGGCCGGCAGCCCGCGCTCGCGAACGGTATTGACGATGGTTTGCATATTGGAGCCGCGCCCTGAAATAAGGATCACGAGGCGACAAGGTGTGGTGGTTGAAGCGGGCAAAATAAATTTTTCCTGAGAAAGCCAATCTAAAATTGTAAACTCTCGGGTGTGAAACTGACTCCAAAAATTTATCGCACCCTTCCCCGCTACGATAGCCAGCGCCCCAGCGCAGTCACTATCGGCAATTTCGACGGCGTTCATCGCGGCCATCAGGCCATGCTGGCGCGGGTCAGCGACGTAGCGACCGAGCGCCGGTGGGTTCCCACCGTCATGACCTTCGCCCCTCATCCGCGCGCCTTCTTTGCCGCGCGCGGACAGCGTCCCGAATTGATTCCGACGCAAATCAGCAGTTTGCGCGACAAGGTCCGGGCCCTGGGCCAATTGAATATGCAGCAACTGGTGCTGGAACGGTTCAACCAGGCCCTGGCTGATATGTCGGCGGAAACCTTCATCACGGAACTGTTGGTTAAAGGCCTGAATACCCGCTGGCTGCTGGTGGGCGAAGATTTTCGCTATGGGCACAAACGCACCGGCGATGTCGAACTGCTGCGCCGTACCGGGCGCCAATACGGCTTTGAGGTCGAAACCGTGGCCGATGTCGTCGACGAACACGGCCACCGGATTTCCAGCTCCGAGGTGCGCACCGCGCTGGCTGTGGGTAATCTGGTGCGCGCTGAACACCTGCTTGGGCACACCTACAGCATCAGCGGACACGTCATGCACGGCCAGAAGCTGGGCCGCACCATCGGCTATCCCACCCTGAACCTGCGTGTGCCGCTGCTCTGCGCGGCCCGCTCCGGCGTTTACGTGGTGCGCGCGCACGGCCTGGCCGAGCAGCCTATTAACGGCGTAGCCAGCCTGGGCGTTCGCCCGACGATCTCCGACACCGGGCGAATCATGCTGGAAACCCACTTGCTGGACAGCCAGATCAACGCATACGGTAAACTCACACGAATCGAGTTCCTTAGCTACTTAAGGGACGAAGAAAAATTTCCTGATCTTCCCACTATGATCGCCGCCATCGACAACGATGTGCAATGCGCTCGCGACTACTTCGCCCTCCATGGACTATAGAAACACTTTAAATTTGCCCGACACCCCCTTTCCTATGCGCGGCGATCTCGCCAAACGCGAGCCGAACTGGATCGCCCAGTGGGAAGAAAAAAAGGTGTATGCCGCCATCCGCGCGGCCAGCAAAGGCCGCCCTCAGTTCGTACTGCATGACGGCCCGCCGTACGCGAACGGCGATATTCATATTGGGCACGCAGTCAACAAGATCCTGAAAGACATTATCGTCAAAAGCCGCTCCATGGCGGGCTACGACGCCGTTTACGTACCGGGTTGGGACTGCCACGGCATGCCCATTGAAATCCAGATCGAAAAAAAATACGGCAAGCATTTGCCTGTAGCCGAAGTGCAATCCAAGGCGCGCGCTTACGCGCTGGAACAAATCGACCGCCAGCGCCAGGACTTCAAACGCCTTGGCGTGCTGGCCGACTGGGAACGCCCTTACTTGACCATGAACTACAGCAACGAAGCCGACGAGCTTCGCGTGCTGGCCCGCATATTTGAAAAGGGCTATGTATTTCGTGGGCTCAAGCCGGTCAACTGGTGCTTTGATTGCGGCTCGGCGCTGGCCGAAGCCGAGGTCGAATACGCCGATCGCAAAGACCCTGCGGTTCACGTCGCCTTCAAATTCGGCGACAAGGAAAAGCTCGCGCATGCTTTCGGCCTGCCCCAGGTCGACGATGGCGCCATCGTCATCTGGACCACCACGCCCTGGACCCTGCCTGCCAACCAGGCGCTGAACGTCCATCCCGAAATCGAATACGCCCTGGTTCAACTGGAGCAACCGCTGGCCACAGGTTCTATTTTGCTGGTGGCTAAAGACCTGGTCGAATCCTGCCTGGCCGAATGGAAGCTTCAAGGCCAGGTGATTGCCACCGCCGTGGGCGCGGCCTTGACCAATCTTGAGTTCAAGCACCCGCTGTTCGACGCCGACCCGGGCTACCAGCGCCTGTCCCCCATCTACTTGGGCGACTACGTCACCCTGGACGCCGGCACCGGCGTCGTTCACTCCGCCCCCGCTTACGGTATTGAAGACTTTGTTTCGTGCAAGGCGCATGGGCTGAGCGACGATCAAATCATCAGCCCCGTCATGGGCGACGGCCATTACGTTGACAGTCTGCCGCTGTTTGGCGGCCTCATGATCTGGAAGGCCAACCCGGTCATCATCGAAGCGCTCGAATCCGCTGGCACGCTGCTCAAGACCGAACCGCTCAAGCACAGCTATATGCACTGCTGGCGCCATAAAACGCCGATTATCTACCGCGCCACCAGCCAATGGTTTGCCGGCATGGATCGTCAGCCGGCATCGGGCAAAACGCTGCGCGAAACCGCGCTTGAAGGCATCGACAAAACCGATTTTTACCCGGCCTGGGGTCGGGCGCGCCTGCACGCCATGATCGCCAACCGCCCCGACTGGACTTTGTCGCGCCAACGCCAATGGGGCGTTCCCATGGCGTTTTTTGTGCACAAGCAAACGGGCGAGCTGCATCCGCGCACCGCTGAACTGCTGGAACAAGTGGCCCAGCGCGTCGAACAGCATGGCATCGAGGCGTGGCAATCGCTCGATCCCAAAGACCTGTTGGGCGACGAAGCCGATCAATACGAAAAAAACCGCGACACACTGGACGTCTGGTTCGACTCGGGCAGCACCCACGCCACAGTGTTGGGCGGCCAGGATCATCAGTTCAAGGGCTCGCACGCCGATGTGCTCAAATGGCCGGCCGACCTGTATCTTGAAGGCTCCGACCAGCATCGCGGCTGGTTCCATTCGTCTTTGCTGACCAGTTGCATGCTTTTTGGCGCCCCGCCCTACAAGGCCTTGCTCACGCACGGCTTCGTGGTCGATGGCGACGGGCGTAAAATGAGTAAATCGGTGGGCAACGTCATTGCGCCGCAGAAAATCTCGGATTCGCTGGGCGCTGAAATCCTGCGTCTCTGGACCGCCTCAACCGACTACTCGGGCGAACTGTCCATTTCGGACATGATTCTGAAACGCGTGGTCGAAGGCTATCGGCGCATCCGCAACACCTTGAAGTTTTTGCTCGGGAACCTGCAGGACTTCGACTTTGCCAGCAACGCCGTAGCGCTGGACAATATGTTCGAAATCGACCGCTATGCCCTGGCCATGACGGCGCAAATGCAGGCCGAAACCCTGGCCTGCTATAAACGCTACGAGTTCCACCCCGCAGTCGCAAGGCTTCAGATTTTCTGCTCCGAAGACCTGGGCGCCTTCTACCTGGACGTGCTCAAAGACCGCCTGTACACCGCCGGCAAAGACAGCATCGCACGGCGTTCGGCGCAAACCGCGCTCTATCACGTCACCCACACGCTCATCAAGCTGCTGGCTCCCATTACCTCGTTTACCGCCGAGGAAGCCTGGAAAGACCTGCACACCGGCAAAGAAACCCCCAGCATTTTCACCGAGCTGTTCCATGCCTTGCCCGACCAGGTCAATGCCCAGCCGCTCAGCGAAAAATGGACGCGTCTGCGCGAAATTCGCGCCGAAGTCATGCGCAAAATCGAAGATGTACGCAGCACCGGCGACATCGGCTCGTCGCTTGCCGCCGAACTCGACCTTTACGCCAGCGGCGATGACCACACTCTGCTCAGCTCGCTCGAAGACGATCTGCGCTTCGTGCTGATCGTTTCGCGTGCCAGCGTGCACCACGAAGACGGCCCCTTGCGCATCCAGGTCAGCCCCACGGCCAACAAAAAATGCGACCGTTGCTGGCACCATCGCGCCGACGTCGGGCGCGACCCTGACCACCCGGAAATTTGCGGCCGCTGCGTCGACAATTTATTCGGTTTGGGCGAGTTGCGCGCGCATGCCTAGCACCAAGCCCGCCGCTACGGCCAACGCCCAAAACACCTGGCGGTTTTGGGGCTGGTTGCTGGGCTCCGCAGTCATTGTTATTCTGGACCAGCTCAGCAAAGTCTATTTCGACTCCAACCTGGCCTACGGCGAACGCTGGCCCATCTTGCCGTTCTTTGACTTTACCTTGCTGTATAACCCCGGCGCGGCCTTCAGCTTCCTGGCCGATGGCCAGGGCTGGCAGCGCTGGCTGTTTACCGCGATCGCCCTGGGCGCCGTCGGGCTCATTACACACTTGCTGCGCCGCAGTCCCGGACAACGGCTTTTTTGCTCGTCGCTGATGTTGATTCTTGGCGGCGCGGCCGGCAATCTGATCGACCGCGTCCAACATGGCCATGTCATCGATTTCCTGCTTTTTTATTGGAACAACTGGTATTTTCCGGCGTTCAATATTGCCGACATCGCCATTACCTGCGGCGCGATCCTGCTTGTTTTCGACGAGCTTTGGCGCATCAAACGCGAACGCGCCAAAGCGGCCAAATCCACCTGATCATTTTTCTAGAAGAATGCTGTCATGCAAGACCTTGCGCACAAACGTATCGTTGTCGGACTGACCGGCGGCATTGCCTGCTATAAAGTTGCCGAGCTGGTGCGGCGCATGCTCGATGAGGGCGCCGTGGTCGATGTGGTCATGACCGAGGCCGCAACGCACTTCATTACCCCCACCACCATGCAGGCCCTGTCGGGGCGTCCCGTTTTCATCGACGCCTGGGATGCGCGCATGCCCAACAGCATGGCGCACATCAACCTTAGCCGCGGAGCCGACGCCATTCTCATTGCCCCGGCCAGCACCGACTTTATCGCCAAGTTGGCGCATGGCTTGGCCGACGACCTGCTCTCGACACTGTGCGTCGCCAAAGGCCCCTGCCCACTGCTGGTTGCGCCCGCCATGAATCGAGAAATGTGGCTGCACCCGGCCACCCAGCGCAATGTGCGACAGTTGATGGCCGACGGCGCCACCGTACTGGGGCCGGCCGAAGGCGATCAGGCCTGCGGAGAGGTCGGCAACGGCCGCATGCTCGAACCGCAGGAACTGCTGTCTGAGCTCATCGGTTTTTTTCAGCCCAAGGCCCTGGCGGGACGGCGCGTATTGATTACCGCCGGCCCCACCTCGGAACGCATCGACCCGGTCCGGGTCATCACCAACCGCTCGTCAGGAAAAACCGGCTACGCCATTGCCCGGGCGGCGCAAGAAGCCGGCGCCAGCGTGGTGCTGGTGTCAGGACCCACCATGCTCGGCACGCCCTATAAAGTGGCGCGCATTAATGTCGAAAGCGCGCGTGAAATGCACGGCGCGGTCATGAACGCCGTTCATGACGCCGATATTTTTATTTCTGTTGCCGCCGTGGCCGACTGGCACGTAGCCAACGCGTCCGATCGCAAACACAAGAAAACCGGCCCGACCCAGGCGCCCGAACTGCAGTTTGCCCCTAATCCCGATATATTGGCCGACGTCGCGCGCCTGCAGTCAGGCCCGTGGTGTGTCGGCTTTGCGGCCGAAACCGAAAACCTGTACGAATACGCCCAGGCCAAGCGCTTGCGCAAAGGCGTCCCGCTGGTGGTGGGCAACCTGGCGCAAGAGGCCATGAATGCCGACAGCACCCAACTGGTGCTGTTCGACGACCAGGGTTCCCACCCCTTGCCGGTCCTTCCCAAACTGGACGCGGCGCGCCAGCTTATACAGGCTATTGCCAATAGGCTGACGCTCGGCAGTGACGTCACCGGTAGTCCACAGAGATAGCGAATTCATCCACTACGCATGGGCCGCTTCTACATCAAATTGATATCCAGCGTGCTCCGCCTGCCACAGATCGTAATCGGCCTGCATTTGTAGCCACATGATGGCCGTAGGCGCGGGAATCCACTTCGAAAGGCGAATCGCAAGCTCGGGTGTGGCCCTGGCCCGCTCGTTAATGAAACGCGAAAACTGAACGCGCGACACGCCAAGCTGCGCCGCAGCCTCGGTCACGCTAAGACCCAGCGCTGGCAGAACATCCTCTTTCAAAATGCTGCCAGGGTGGGGAGGATTATGCATCTGCATTGTGTTCTCCTAGTGGTAGTCCTGATAATCAACCAAAATGGCATCCTGCCCTTCAAATGTGAAAGTCAACCGCCAATTCCCGTTGACCCACACAGACCAATGTCCTTTCAAGTCCGCTCCAGTCAAAGGTGTAGTCGCCATCCAGGAACGTCCATCTCTTCCGGCTTTGTCGCACAGTTCAACGCCTGAAAGCCGGTCTCTTGCCCGAATTACCGAGGATTACTCGGTAATTGCTGACTCACTCAGTCCGCTCTCCTGACAGCTACCCATCCGTTTTCCATACCTGCTATGCAACGAAATCGCGTCTTGTCGTAGAATTGCCCCTTCACAGATAATGCAAGCGCTGCCGCCTCGTTTGCGAAGATCCTCAGAAATAAATCTGAAAGCTCATACCGGCGTCCCACAGAGGCCGCCCTACTACTATACAAAATTGGATTAATAACTATGCACCGACGAATTGAAGCTCGTATCGTCAACGAGATGCTTGGCAGGGATTTTCCTGCCCCCACCTACGCGACCGAAGGCTCGGCGGCCATGGATTTACGGGCTTGCATTGAAGCACCCGTCACCATCCCCCCAGGCAAGCAAGAGCTGATCAAGACAGGCCTGGCCGTCAATATGATGGACCCGAACTTGGTCGCCATTGTCGCGTCGCGCTCGGGGCTGTCGATGAAACACCAGATTCATGTGGCGCAAGGCATCGGGGTCATCGACGCCGACTACCACGGCGAGATCGCGGTCATCCTGGCCAACTCCGGCGCCGAGGCGTATACCGTGAATCCGGGGGAAAGAATCGCCCAGTTGATGTTCATGCCCGTCGTGCAAGTAACGCTTGGCTTTGTAGAACAATTTTCCACTGAAACGGAACGCGGCGCGGGCGGTTTCGGCAGCACAGGCAAGTCATAAACCCCGTCAACTAAAACGGGATCTGGCAATACCTGCCAGATCCCGTTTTAGCCGGATTGCCCCTCCCGCCTTGGGCGAAAAAGGAACCAGAAGTGGACCGCCCACGCGTATAGGCGGTCCTTATCTTTACTGCAAATGGGTCAGCAAGTCAGGCCCAAAAACTTCCTGGAACAACTTGACCGGCGGCACGCCTAGCGCGACGCAATCCCGCCACTGAGCCTGCATAAACTTCAACGGCCCGCACATATAGACTTCCGTATCCGCATAATCCCATGAGGGCAGCTTGTCGATCTGCATGCGTCCTTCTATCGGGTTGGCCGCCATCTTGGATGCCCCCTCCTCCATCGCCTCGTAAAACGTCACCACCTGCAAGCCAGGCATAAGAGCTTGGGCGCGTACGAGATCCGCCTGATGAGCGTGATACAAGGCGCTGCGCGCCGCGTGCGCGAAAATGACTTTCCGTTGCGGCGCCACCTCGGCAATCCGGTTCAGCACGGAAATCATCGGCGTGATGCCAATGCCCGCGGACAGCAGCACGATGGGCGCCGAACCTTCAGTATCGGGTGTGAAGTCGCCAAACGGAGGGCTGACGGACAGTACGCTGCCCTCGACCACGTTATCGTGCAGCCAGTTCGACACCATGCCTGCGGGCGTTTCAGCACCCGCGGCTTCACGCTTGACCGAAATACGCACACAGTCCTTGCCAGGCGCATCCGACAAACTGTACTGGCGCAGCTGACGCAGGCCGTCGCTTAGTTGAACCGCAACACTGGTGTATTGCCCCGGCTTGAAGGAACGCAACGGGTTTTGATCGACCGGCGTCAGCACAAATGATTTCACGTTGGCGCTTTCTTCCGTGACTTGAACGACACGCATGTCCCGCAATTCCCCGGGCTCGGTATTAGCGGCCTGATACAGCTTGCGCTCTTCGGCAACGAACGCATCCGCCAACAAACCATACGCTTCCTCCCATGCCGAAAGCAGTTCCGGCGTAGCGGCGTCATCCAGCGTCTCTTGAATGGCTCCCAATAAGTGGCGCCCGACAATGGGATAGTGTTTAGCCGTAATACCCAGCGACGCATGCTTGTGCACGATGCGGCTGACGACCGGCGCCAACGCTTCGGGGTTGTCGATATTGGCTGCATAGGCAAATACGGCTGAAGCCAGCGACTGCTGCTGTGCGCCACTGGCCTGGTTGCCCATATTGAACAAGTTGGTCAGCTCAGGATGCTCGTCAAACATGTTCTTGTAAAACGTGCGGGTAATGGTCAAACCATGTTCACGCAACACGGGAACACTGGCTTCAATGTATGGACGAGCTTCTTGCGACAACATGTACGACTCCATTGTTGCATATAAAATGCAATTTATAAGTTAAAAAATTTGAGGTGCAACCACCCCGTTACCGCTGTAAAAACAACTGATGCATCTGCACGATTTTTTCGCCGGCGCCCGACGCGACGAGATCGGCCAAGGTATAGCGATTCATGGCGTTGTAGAACGCATCAACCCCTTCTCGCAGCGCCTTGCGTAAAAAACAGTCGCCCGCCAGACGGCATTCGATGCCTTCACAATCGACGGCTTCCTTGTCTCCTTCCAGCGCGCGCAACACTGTACCCACTTTCACGGCACGGGGTGCGGCCATCAGGCGAACGCCGCCGTTACGGCCACGGGTTGCCTGAATAAGGCCCAACTTGGCAAGCGCGCCAACCACTTTGACGACATGGTTGTGAGGCACATTGAACTGAGAGGAAATTTCGGCCACGGTAATGACCTGTTCAGGCTGCTGGTCCACCAAATACATGAGGACCCGCAAGCCAATATCTGAAAAACGGGTTAAACGCATGCTCGGCTCCAACGAATACGGATTATAGTAAACATGCATTTAATACGCAACTTAAGGATCGGCGCAGCGACCTGCCAACTAGTCGCGCTTGGCGCGGTCAATCGCCTACGCCGCGATAAAACCCGATTCAGCGCGATTGACCCGCCTGCCTAGCCCACCATCATCAGGCTGGCATTTCCGCCCGCCGCAGCCGTATTGGTGCTGATGGATACCTCACGCAGCAAACGATCAAGCATGTATTCGCGCCCGGCAGCAAGCTCATCGCTACTCAAGCCCTGGACAGACACGATCGCCCCGCTGCGCGCCGCCACGACCTGGTTCAATTCGCGCAAGGCGTCGCTATCGCCTTCAAACAAAACGGCTTGAAAATCGCCCTGTTCAACCTCGGCGCTATTCACCAGCGTAATGATTTTTTTCTGCTCGGCGCTGCACGTTCCAAACAAGTCCTTAGCCACGCTGGTATCCACCAACGACATCTTGTTGCCGGTCGCCACGCAGGCCGCCAACTGAACCTCGGCCCCCAGCCTGGAAGCGGCAATGCACAACACCGTTCCCCTGGGCTTGAGCTCGTATATATTGCTCTCGCCGGTCGGCCCGGCCAGCGTTAACGCCGACGGCGCATTGCCCGGCTTGAACCAGGCCGGCAAACCGCCTGGCCGTTGCGAAAGCAATCGGAGCAGGTACAAAGGACCGCCTGCCTTGGGACCGGTGCCCGATAACCCTTCGCCGCCAAACGGCTGCACCCCGACCACCGCGCCCACGATATTGCGGTTCACGTAGATGTTGCCGGCAAATACGCGGCTGGCCACACGCTCTACAGTTTCATCGATGCGTGTGTGCACGCCGAACGTCAGGCCATAGCCCGTGGCGTTGATGCTATCGACCAGCGCGTCGAGATTGTCGCGGTTATAGCGAATGATGTGCAAAACCGGACCGAACACTTCTTGCTTCAGCGCTGAAATATCGTTCAGCTCAATCAATGTCGGGGCGACGAAAGTGCCGCGCCGGGTGCTGGCATCGAGCTTCATCCGCTCCAAGCGATGGCCGGCCTCCTCCATGCTGCGGATATGCCCTTCCAGATTGGCCTGGGCGTCGGCGTCAATAACGGGTCCTACATCGGTCGACAGCAAATCAGGGCGCCCCACACGCAACTCTTGCATGGCGCCGCGCAACATGGTCAACAAATAATCGGCACAATCTTCCTGCACACACAACACCCGCAAGGCCGAACACCGCTGCCCCGCCGAGTCGAACGCCGAATTGAGCACGTCGTACACCACCTGCTCCGCCAATGCGGATGAATCGACGATCATGGCGTTTTGCCCGCCGGTTTCCGCAATCAGCGGAATAGGATGGCCCGCATCACCCAGCCGTTGCGCCAGCGTCCTGGAGATGCTTTGAGCCACAGCGGTCGAGCCGGTAAACATCACCCCCCGTATCGCCGGACTGGCCACCAGGCTGACGCCCACGGTTTCGCCGCGTCCTGGCAGCAATTGCACAACGCCCGCCGGCACGCCCGCGCGGTGCAAGATCGACACCGCCGCCGCGGCGATCAGGCTGGTCTGTTCGGCCGGCTTGGCCAACACCGGATTGCCTGCGGCCAACGCCGCCGCCACCTGGCCGGTAAAAATCGCCAGGGGGAAATTCCACGGACTGATGCACAGCACCGGCCCCAGCGGGCGATGGGTGTCGTTGGAAAAAGTTTCCTCTATTTGAGCCGCGTAATAGCGTAAAAAGTCGACCGCCTCACGCACTTCGGCGATGGCATTGGGCAGCGATTTGCCCGCCTCGCGCACAATCAGACCCAACAAAGGCTGCATTTCATCTTCAAGCAATTGCGCGGCCCGCTGCAAACACGACGCGCGCTCCGCCACCGGTGTCGCCTGCCAGATCGGCGCGGCATGCACGGCCTGGGCAATGGCCCGGCTGATGTCGTCCGGCGAGGCCTCGATCACATAACCGACCAGGTCGCTATGGTTGGCCGGATTGCGTACCGGCTGCGCACGCGCGTCATCCCACACAAAATCCAACGAGCCGATCGTGGGCGCCGCCCGGAACGACGTTGCCACGCTGCTTAGCAAGGCCGCGGACAAGGAACCCAGCCGCTGTTCGTTGCTCAGGTCGATACCCGCTGAATTAAGGCGGGCGCCACTTTCTTGATACAAGTCGCGAGGCAGCGGTATTTTGGCATGGGGCGCGCCCAGCGGCTGAATTTGGGCGGCGGCTTGCACAGGGTCGGCAATGAGCGTTTCAATTGCAATATTTTCATCGCCGATCATGTTGACGAACGAAGTGTTGGCCCCATTTTCAAGCAAGCGCCGCACCAGGTAAGCCAACAAGGTTTCATGCGAGCCAACAGGCGCGTAGATGCGGCAAGGCCGATTAAGCTTGCCCTGAGCGACCGGCCCGGTTACTTCCTCGTAAAGCGACTCCCCCATGCCATGCAAGCACTGAAACTCGTATTGGCCGGGGTAGTAATTCTGGCCGGCCATATAGTAAATAGCCGACAAGGTGTGGGCATTATGCGTGGCGAATTGTGGGTACACGGCCTGGGGCGCACCCAGCAGTTTGCGCGCGCAGGCCAGGTACGACACATCGGTATAGACTTTACGCGTGTAAACCGGGTAGCCTTCCAGACCTTCGAGCTGCGCACGTTTAATTTCGCTGTCCCAGTAAGCCCCTTTCACAAGACGCACCATTAAGCGATGATTGCTGCGCTTGGCCAGGTCGATGACATAGTCGATCACAAACGGCGCGCGTTTCTGATAGGCCTGAATGACAAAGCCGATGCCGTTCCAGCCCGCCAAGGCGGGATCAAAACACAAGGCTTCAAGCAGGTCGAGCGAGATCTCCAGCCTGTCGGCCTCTTCGGCATCGATATTCAGGCCGATGTCGTAGCGACGTGCAAGCTGTGCCAGCTCTTTGACGCGAGGCAAAAGCTCGGCCATGACGCGATCGCGTTGCGCGCGCGAATAGCGCGGATGCAAGGCGGACAACTTGATGGAAATGCCCGGACCTTCATAGATGCCGCGCCCCTGCGCCGCCTTGCCGATCGCGTGGATGGCCTGTTCGTACGAAACATAGTATTTGCGCGCGTCTTCGGCCGTTGTGGCGGCCTCGCCAAGCATATCGTACGAATAACGAAAGCCTTTATCTTCGTACTTGCGATTATTGGCAATGGCCGCCGATATGGTTTCGCCTGACACGAACTGCTCGCCCATCATGCGCATGGCCATATTGACGCCCTTGCGAATGAGCGGCTCACCGCCCTTGCCGATCAGGCGGGTCAGCGCACTGGACAAGGACTGTTCGCTGTTGACGCTGACCAGCTTGCCCGTCAGCATCAAACCCCATGTCGCCGCATTGACGAACACCGACTGTGATTCCCCCATATGGGAGCGCCAGTCGCCATTACTGATTTTGTCGCGAATAAGCGCATCACGCGTGGCCCGGTCAGGAATGCGCAACAATGCTTCGGCCAGACACATCAGCGCCACGCCTTCTTGACTGGAAAGGGAAAACTCTTGAATCAGGCCTTCCACCCCGCCACCGGTACGCTTGCCGCGCAATGACTCGACCAAACGATAAGCCAGGGCATGGGCTTCCTTGCCATCGACCAGGCGTGCCTGGTCGATGAGCAGGGGTACGCACTGACTTTCCGGCCGGCGATACACCGAGGTGATTGCGGCGCGCAGCACTGATTGGGGCTGGATATCCTGGGCAAACTCATAAAAAGACGGAAGCGGTTCGGTGCTGGCCGGCACATCGTGGCCGGCTTCACCCTCGCTGTCCATATAAGCAATTTCAGCGGGCAGCTGACCCCGTTCGATGGCATCGATATACGCGGCTAGCGCTTGTTTATGCAACCAATGGGGCGTGCACCCCAGCTTTTGCGCGGCCACTTTAAGCCGATCCCGCAGCGCTTCATCGACTTTTACGCCCAATGTTGTGGTAACCATCTCGACTCCTTATCCCAGTGTGTGTGAGTACGGGCTGGCAGCGCAAGACTGGCAACCTGATTCAATAAACAGGAATACTAAAGAGTTGTACCTTTCTAGTGCATTAGGGTTAACCCTTTATTTAAAATTGGGTGGATCAGGTGCAACCCTTGACTTCCACCCCTTCTTCCCTGGGTGCCTGATCCCGTAGTTGCGCGGCGATGACCGCGGCGAAACGATTTAGTGCTTGCTGATGCCCGGCCACCAGTTCGGACATTCCGGGCCCCACGGCAACCCGTGCAACGGCTCGGCATATCTTTACACTTTTCTTGCTCTGATTGCGCAAATCAAGTCGCCAGGTCGCTTCGATAACGACGTCCTGGTTATACGTGGATTCGAATCGTTGCACCGTAAAATCAATACGCCAGACCGGCAAGGAGCGCGGCGCCTGTCCCAGCGGAATATCGAGCACCCCCAGTCGGGAGGTCAATTGATGAGCCAATGCATTACGAATTTCCTCGGACAACGGCGCGGCCCATAAAGACTGATTCAGCACCTGCACTTCGGTGTTCCCGGGCTCGCTTAATACGATCTGCGGGCGATTCACCTGATCGGGCAGAACGACTGGCTGCAGGCTGATCGCAAAGTCCACGGCCGGAGCCGCGCGTTGCGCTCCAGGCTGCGCCGACGGCAATAGAGAATAATATTGGCTGGCTGGCGTAGCGCACCCCGCAAGCATCAAAACAAAGAAAACGGCATAAGTGAATCGACTGGCTCTCATTGACATCCTAACGACGGTCCGGCAGTGCATCAGGCGCTCGTCCACGAATAAGCGCTGAAGGGTTTGTTTGCAAATAATCGCCCAACGCGCGCAACGCCTTAGCGGCATTGCTCAATTCACGCAGGGTGTTTTCAAGATTATCGTTCATGGGGGAATCTTGCGCCAGAAGCCTGTCGACCTGGCCAAGCGAACGTTGAGCGGCCTTGAGGGCAGACGCCGCCTGCGGTGCGACGTGTGTATCCAGGCGTTTTAATAACTGATTAAGCGAGGCCAGGCTGGCGCGCAAGTCTGTGCTGATGCCTTCGAACGGAATCGCATCGATCTTGGAGACGACACTACTAAGCTGTTGCTGCAAACGGTCAAAACTGCCTGCAATCGTCGGCAAAAGCAAGGGTTTCCTGTTCAGGTCGAACTCCACGCGCTCCGCATCCGGAAAGAAATCCAGCGCCACATACTGCTGCCCGGTTAGCAGATTCGCGGGCCGTATCTGTGCGCGCAAACCGTTCTTGATCAACTCGCTGGTCAGCTTGCGCTCCGAATATTCGTGATTGGCATCATCCTGAATCAGTTTTTTATACACATCACCAAAGCGCAATGGATAGAGGTCGGCCTTGACCAGGGCGTAAAAATATTTTTCCTTGGTATCGAACTCCAGATCGATGTCCACCACCGTACCCAGTTCCAGGCCGCGGAAATCGATCGGCGCCCCCACCTTCAAGCCACGCACCGATTGCCGAAACTGCATCTCGACGGGGAAAGGAGCGCCATCGGGCTCGGCCAACGCCTCGGCCATCGTACCGCTCAGTTTAAAACGCGAATCCGCAGCGGCGGGCTGGCTATCGGAGGTGCCCCCCGATGCAAAGCCGATCCCACCGGCCACTATCGAGGCCAGCGTACCGGTTTGCACCGCCACGCCTTCCGCGCCGATGGATAAATTGATGCCGCTGGCGTTCCAGAACCTGGCATCGGTCGTTACGAATTGATCGTTGGGCGCATCGACAAATATCTGCACGTCCACCGCTTGACCGTCCGGCTGCAGTGTATAACCCACGATTTGCCCTACCGGAATGCGTCGATAATAGACTGGCGAGCCGATATCCAGCGAACCCAGATCGGGCGCGCTTAACGTGAAACGGGTGCCTGGCCGGTCGCTGGAAATTTCAGGCGGTTTTTCAAGACCGACAAAATGGTACACGGACTCGCTACTCTCATCGACTTGCCTGGCCACGTCGACACCAATAAACGCCCCTGAAACCAGCGTACCCAGGCCCGACACGCCGCTCAAGCCCAAACGGGGCCGAACCACCCAGAACCGGGTCTCGTCGTTCGTTATGTAGTCGGCGCTATCGCGATTCAATTCGGCGGTGACCAACACGCTGGAACGATCTTGAGCGACCCGTAAGCCAGTCACCTGCCCGACCACCACGTTTTTATAGCGCAATTTAGTCTGCCCCACTTCGAGCCCTTCAGCCGACTCGAAACTGATCGTAATGACAGGGCCGGTATTGATCCACCCTTTGACCAGGAGCGATAAGCCGACAACCGCCGCAATCAGCGGCACCAGCCAAATCCATGAAAATCTGGTTTGCCGCCCGGGCGTGACCTTGGGCTGCGCAATCGCAGGCTTTTCACCGGACCCGCCCGGATGGCCCGAGGGGCCATCCTCGTTCGGCTTGGGGGACGCTGGCGTAGCGGTAGGATCTGTCATGCCTTTCTCATTAAACTGGGCGTTGAACGCCGCTTTGGATCGAACGACTTTGCTCTGCCGGTTCGGCAACAGCCTCATTGACGGGGATATACGCGGCGCCCTCGTCCCAACCCAGTCGGGGGTCAAAACTCATGGCCGCCAGCATGGTCAAAATAACCACCACGCCAAAGCTGGCTGCTCCCTGGCCCGCGGTCACTTGGGCCAGGCCGGGGAAATCGGCCATGGCCGACAGCAGAATAACCACAAACACGTCCAGCATCGACCACTGGCCAATAAACTCAACCAGCTCATACAAACGGGTTCGCTGTCGTTGTACTTTCGCCCCACGCCACTGACGCCCGACCATCAAAACGGCCAGCGCCAATAGCTTGGTCATGGGCACAACCACGCTGGCCACAAAGACGATAAGCGCCAAATCCCAGGAACCGAGCTGCCAAAGCTGGATCACACCGCCTAAAATGGTGGTTGACGTCGTTCCGGTGGGCATCGTGAAATGCATGACCGGCAAAACGTTGGCTGGAATATAAAGAATGGTCGCCGCAACAATAAGCGCCCACACCCGGGAAAACGGGTTCGGCTTGCGAAAGTGCACTTTTGCTCCACAGCGCTGGCAAGCCCGATGCGCAGCCGGAGCTACGTTCTGCACAAAGCCACAAGCCTCGCAGCCTGCCAATGGCGCATCAGGCGCCACCGTCGCACCTGAACGGATTGTCAGGCCAAGATCTTCGGCGTAGCGCCACAAGCGGTGAGCGGAAACCCGACTGAGCGCCGTCAGCAGCACGCTTAACGCCGCAAATCCCCACAACCCCGGCTCGACCGTCAGCCGCGCCATATCGGCCAGTTTCACAATCGCCACCAAAACGCCCAGCAGCAATACCGGCACCATGCACCAGGGAGCCAGGGCGTTCAGCACCCTCATGCCGTAACGAAAATCGGTCGGCAGACGACCGGAAGCAAGCGCCATCAAGGCCCACAGCAAAAAGCAAATTTGGCCGAGCGGTAGAACAAAAGAAAACAGCCCAGTCATGATGGCAACCAAGGGGTTGCCTTGCTGCCAGGTAATCGCAATCGCATCGGGCAAGGAGGCATGCACAACCGTGCCGCCGGCGGCCAGGGTGGCAATTGGAAAATAATTGGCAATGGCAAAAACGATCAGGGCGGCAACGGCTAAGGCGATCCAGCCCTTAAGCGGCAAGGCGCTTTGCCGGTACAGCACATACCCGCATTGCTCACAAGCAGCCACTGCGCGCGCCTGAAGAGAAATTCGTTCATGCAGGCGCGCGCAATGAGGACAAGCAATCAGGACTCCATTAGTCAACGAGCTCAACTTCCGAATC